>Ga0114966_10000050_pt1 | contig 101003 bp, 156 predicted proteins | sample M_130207_XF_Meta_FD_87029 | JGI IMG/M metagenome (GOLD analysis project Ga0114966, IMG submission 87029) | Freshwater microbial communities from Lake Montjoie, Canada to study carbon cycling - M_130207_XF_MetaG | ecosystem: Environmental > Aquatic > Freshwater > Lake | place: Lake Montjoie...
ATATTTGGATGGATTTTATTTTGTAATAACCGCTAAACATACTAATGCCGCAACAGATAAAAATGTGTTTACTGAAATACAAAACACAAATCAAGAAAGTTTGTTTAGCGACATTCAAAAAGATGGTGCGTGGCAGCATGATAGACCTAAAGCGACTGCATCTATTGGTGCAGTCATCGCTAGAGCGTCTTTTGTAATATCAGGTCAGGCAGTTCCGGTTGCGGCTACTGGCTATAAATGGCTTAATGAAGGTGATTCAGTAGCATGGGATGTTTATACTTATGTTGCCAATAACAATAAAGACTTACTGAGTTCACCTGAGCGCAATTATGGACGCATTGTAATGAATTCACGACAAGCTTCTTCCGTTGCCATGGGGTATGGCTCTCCTAGATTGTATAAATATGGTGGAGCCTCGGGAACTAGCGCAACTGTACCATCTACCGCCATTGACTACCCATCGGCTTCACCAAGCGCCGTCAATGCCACTAATAACTATAAAACTATATCTACTATCATTGCTCCCAATGATGACAGCAACAGGTCTTCTTTGCTGATGATTTCTTTTGTCGGTCAGGGGGGCATGCCGGGAATTGGTTCTATGACAGGGTCTTTGGAGAAAGATTTAAATGAAGAAATTCTGTATGGAGAACAAGGTATAGCCTACGAGGTATAATATGGGTGGGCTAATATCAAGACGCGCAGATATAACATGGGGTGCCAAATCTCAAGAAGGTTCAGATAACCCCAACTTTAAGGGCGGGAAATATATTGATGACAAAGGCTATGTCAGAGTATTAAGGCCCGATCACCCCAACGAAAATCATGGATATGTATATGAACATAGGCTTGTGATGGAACAATTCTTTGGAAGAATTCTCCAAGTGACTGAGTCGGTACACCATGTCAATGAATTAAAATTAGATAATCGCCTAGAAAACCTCTTTCTTACTACTAGATCAGAGCATTCTGCTTTACACGCAGAGGGAAAGGTGGTATCATTAGAGCGTCGAACGGCGTTGCGAAATAAAGTCCGAGAAAAAAGAAAACAAGAGGGGCCTCGTCAGAGGGACTCATCCGGGCATTTCATTAAAAAGGATACTGAATAATATATTATGAGCACACAACCATGGTTGGAAGAACAGACACTAAAGAATATCTATGATCTCCCTGAGATTAATACAGATTTAGATGTGGTTCACTACTTTAAAGACCGTGGAGTTGTTGTAGCTAGAAGAACCATTGCAGATGCCAGAGTAAAGTTTGGCATTCCTACTTCCAAGCCCAAAGGGGCATATATGACAGATACAGAGGATGCAAGTCTAGAGAAAAGAGTCATCAGATTAGAGCGAGAATTGATGACGGCCAGAAGTGAGAGGAACACCGCACGACAGGCTCACAAGGTGGCAGAGCAGGACACTGTTAAGTATAAGGCAGCTAATGATGTCCTACTTAAAGCTAGTAAGTTATCGGTGCAGAGCGCACCTTGGTCTAAATCAAAAGTGCGCCGCAAGGGTGCAGCTACAGCCCTCATCATGCTTTCCGATTTACATCTTGATGAAATAGTCAAGCCATCTGAGGTAGGCGGCTTGAACGCCTATAACCGTGAGATAGCCCTACAGCGCCTTCAGAGGACTGCTGAGGGTGCGGTCAACATGGGCAAGAACCTTATGGGCGGTTTTGAGTATGAAGGCGCAATAGTCATTCTGGGCGGAGACATGGTTGCAGGGAATCTGCATGATGATGACATCTTCAATGAAGAGTCTTCAATGATACCAACGGTAGATTTCTGGGTAGACCATCTAGCCAAGTTTTTAGAAACAATTGCTGATGCCTATGGCTCTACGCACGTTGTATCGGTTGTTGGAAACCATGGAAGGCTGTCGATGAAGCCCCGCATGAAAGGGCGCACTGAAGATTCCTGGGACCACTTATTGGCTCTTATGCTACAGCGTCATCTTAAGGGAGATAAGAGATTTACTTGGAATATCCCGTTGTGCGCTGATGCCTATGTAGAAATTTATGGACGTAGAATGTTGATCACTCATGGCGATCAGATGAAAGGCGGGGGAGGTCTAGCTGGTCTAGTAAATCCTGCTTCTATCTTCGATGCGCGAAAGCGTAAGCGTAATGCTTCTATGGGCGATGAACACGATCATATGTGGGTGGGCCATTTCCATTCTTATACTCGCACAGGCAAGGTAACTGTTAATGGTTCGCTTAAAGGTTTAGACGAGTATGCATTTCTGGGTAACTTCGCTTATGAAGAACCTATCCAGGCATTTGCAGTAATTACTCGGGAACACGGCGTTACTCTTGAAGCTGGCATCTATTCTGTAGATCGCATTGCTGAGGGCTGGTAGCGCTTTATTAAGAATTACTATAAATACATTATAGTATGTAATATAAATTAAAGGAGAAATATGGATAATTCAAGTATGTTTTTACTAATTGTTGCTGGTATGATTGCTACTCCGTTAGTTTCTTTCCTAAAAGGAAACTCATGGCCAAGCAATGTTAAGGTGGCATTCTCTATGGCCTTTTGTCTAGTAATTGCTCTTGCTGGAGCCTTTCTGGGCGGTACGCTAAATTCGTTGAGTGATGTTGTTTCCAACTTTGCTATTGTATGGGCTTCATCGCAAGCTTTGTATTCTACTTGGTTTGCTGACACAAGTGCTAATGACAGCCTTTCGTCTATGAAAGTATTAGGCTAGGATTAGTTTGTTGCAAGGGTTTGGTGGCTTTTGGTGTAAAAGATGTGACGGTAGAGTTTTTTTTGATGAAGTCTATTGGGAGCCAGAGTCGCTAAACAGTACGCAAAAAATTAAAAAAGTAGAACTTGTATGTACAATGTGTGGAAAACGCGGTCGTTGTACATATAAAGAATATCAACACTTGCTTAAAGAGATTGCTAATGTTCTTAGAAAACAGAAATCAAGCTAAACTAATTAAAAATAGATTATTCTTTAATGATAAGAATGATTTAATTAGAATAATTTCTATTGTCAAACGTGAAAATATTATTCATATATTTGACTATTCTAAGTTTGATAAACAGATTATTGAATACGATACTGCTGCATATTATCTAACACCTGTTTTTAGGATTGGTGAAGTATCTCGCATTATTGATAAGAAACCAGATACTATTAGAAAATATGAGCAAACTGGAGTAATACCGAAAGCTCGCAAAGTTTCTTTGAATATTGAAGGATCATCTTCGATTAGAATATATAGCCTAAGAGATGTATATGATTTACTTGAGATCTTTGCTACTAGAAGCAAAGCGGGTCGTCCGAAGCAACATGCTAGTATTAACCAAGTTGATGCAATTAAACGCATCAATGCCAGATTCCAAAAAATTAAAAATGTTGGAGCCTAGTCTCGGTGACAACTTGCGCTCGCTCAACTGAGGGTGTATAGTGGCTCATCGGGGCTAAGGCCCAACCACAGACAGGAGAATAAAATGGGTAAAAAAGGAACAATCAACGTAACCGTAGGACTTACTCGCAACTTAGGTAACTACCAGTCGCTACGAATTGATGCAGGTATGACTGTAGACTCAGACGACGTAATGTCTGACTCCGAGTGGGCAGATGCTTGGCAGAAAGTAGAACTAGAAGTTGAGCGTCGTCTCGCTGAACTAGACGGAGAACTGTCTAGTGGGGCTTCTAAGTAACGTATCTTGGATGGGCAAGGCTGCTTGCATTGACGAGAGCCATCGTATTTTTATTTCATACGAAACCCATGACATAACTAGAGCAAAAGCGATATGCTCCCAATGCCCAGTGCGAGTGCCATGCCTAGAGCAATATGCGGATATTTCCTGCGTTGCTGGCGGGTACTCACATCATGATAGACTTATGGCCTCATGGCAAAGGATAAGTGATACCAATGACTCTAACTGGAGAAGTTCTGCTTACTTACTTCGCAGACTCAGCCGAGAGATCAAAGAAAATATACTTCCAGACTGAGAAGGATGATACCAACGCAGAGCGCATGGTTAAGTTCTTTGCTCGTGAAGGAGGAGTAGATATATGCAAGGATGCAATTGATAGATTTATTGCATCAGAAAAGCAGCCGGTAGTATTCCTGCACGATTTTGTGGTTAAGTTAGGATCTATTGTCGAATCCATAAATCTAGAGAACAAAGATAGAGACGAGTTCCGTCGCCTAGTTCAGCAAACCAAAGATCGCATGGAGAGTGATTCTAATGAATTATGAAATGAGTTTGCTTAATAGCCTCATTGATGCGGAGAGTATCATCTCAGCAGTGGAGCAAAATGTAGATGAGTCTTTTGTGGACCATAAAGATATCTGGGAGTTCATTCATGGATATTATTCCAAGTACTCCAAGCTTCCTACTAAGGCGATTGTTAAAAATCAATTTCGTGAGTTTGAGTTTATTGACACAACCACTGCGCCCCTACAGTTTTATGTAGACGAAGCTAGGAAGCACGCTCTATCTGAGAATGTTAGAACTACATTGCACGACACTATTCAGATATTGAGAGATAGCGGTCCTAATGCTGCTCTTAACTTTGTTGCTATGAATAGTCTCCGCTTGATGAAAAATACTGGAGCGCTTAAAGACACAAACCTTGCTGGAGATTTTGCGGATAGGGTTGGAGACTACAAAGAACGTCACGACGACCCTACTAAGAACATTATGGGTATCCCTACAGGCTTTAGTGTCATTGATAAGCATTTTGGGGGCTGGCAGAAAGGTGACTTTATTGTCATACTTGGCTGGACAGGTTCTGGTAAGAGTTGGCTAGCTAGGCTATTTGCTGCAAACGCATGGCAGGCTGGCTATAGCCCTCTTATTATCTCTCTTGAGATGAACAAAGAACAAGAGGGATATCGCTTTGACACTATCCTCAATCAGGGTGAGACATTTAAGAACTCTGACCTGATGTTCGGTAGGGGAGTAAATCCTGAGGCATATAATGAGTGGGCTGAGAGAACTTTTAAGGACAAGCCACCTATACATCTTGTGACTTCAGATGGCATTGAGGCTGCTAATCAAAATGTTGTTGAAGCAAAAGTTGAACAATATCAGCCTGATCTGCTAATATTAGACTATCATGGTTTATTCGATGATGCTAAAAAAGGTAACACAGAAACTGAGAGGGCCAAAAATCTCTCTAAAGATTTTAAGCGCATAGCAGTGCGCCATAATATACCCGTAATCGACATTGCTGCTGTTACTATGGATGCGAATCACGGAGAAAGGGCACCGGCATTGGCTGAGGTGGCATGGAGCAAGCAACTTGCTTATGACGCTGACTTAGTTATGGCGGTTCATCGAAATGCAGAGTCGCAACTTTTTGAAGTGGTTAGTCGCAAAGTTCGAAGAGGTCATCCTTTTGCTTTCTATCTTGAGTGGGACTTGGACACGGGCAAGCGAAAAGAATTGTTTGATGCCTGATGAGGATAGAGAAGCAGACCATATAATCGATGGTGAAGCCAAAGATCAAGAAACTATAATCAGGCAACGTAGCCATATTGAAGAATTTGTTACAGATACAATAGCGCCGTTTACTCGAAGTAAATTATACTGGGATATGACTGACAGAGGAACATTCCATTTTGAACTCCATTTTTGGTTTAAATAATAGCAAAACTATTGACATGTTTGTCAATCAGTATCTGACTGTAGTCAGCGAGTTGCCAGACGAGTATGCCTGTTATTGCCCATTTCACTCCAACACCTCTAGCCCAGCTTTTTATGTAAATAAGAAAACTGGACTATGGCATTGTTTCAATCCATCTTGCGCTCGCAAGGGGTCGTTTGTGACATTGGCAAAAGAATTGTCTGGAGAAGAGATTGCTTGGAATCATGCTCCAAGCTATTCTAGCGATGATTTGCTCAGCATGCTTAACGACGATGATATAGTTGTTGATATATCTCAGAATTGGGATGAGGCATTAGATCGTATTGTTATTGATTACGACAATGAAGAAGAATGTTTGTCTAAGCTATCGTACCTGATAGATAGAGGATTTGACTTAGATGTATTAAAACATTTTGGAGTGGGATATTCCAAGAGTCAAGGCAGGATAGTCATCCCAGCTAGAGACGAGTACTATTCTGTAGTGGGGTTTATTGGAAGAGGAACATCGTCTTCGCAGTTCCCTAAATATCTATATTCAGATAAGTTTCCTAGGCGCTCGACTTTGTTTAATCTACAAAATGCTAAAGCATATAGCGAGGTAATTTTAACTGAGGGAAGTTTAGATGCTATTAGAGTGCATCAGGCAGGATTCCCAAATGTAGTAGCAACTCTTGGTGCCTCTATTCCAAAAGAGCATCACGAAATCCTCAATAGGCACTTTGATAGTTTAGTCTTATTTTTTGACAATGATGAGGCTGGACATTCGGCTATGCGTGCTATAATGGAGGGTAATCCCCGAAAAGATCTTTGGATTGTTCCATATCCGTCTGGAATCAAAGACCCGGGAGAAATGACGGAACAACAAATTACACACAGCATAAACAACAAGGTAAACTACCTTGATTGGTTATTTCAAACTAAGGAGAAAATATCATGACTGTATATAACACACTTGCAAACCTAAAGAATAAAGTAGAGAATGAGTCTCGTGGCTCTGGTGGAAAGAAGTTCTTGACACTCAAAGACCGAGATGCACATAAGATTCGGTTCCTCCAGGAATTAACAATTGATAGTAAGAACTACAACGAAGAGCGTGGAACCGCAGCTATTGTTGCCGTACACAAGTCTCCTCTTGATTTCAAGAAGCAGATGGCCTGTACCGCAGATAGCGAGGAACTTGGATTTAAGTGCTGGGCCTGTGAGCAGACAGTAAAAGATCCAAAGTGGCGTGCACAAACTCACTTTGTAGTTAATGTGGCTGTCCTAGACGATAACAGCAATTGGACTACGATGGTACTAGACCAGACGTTTAACCAGCGTCATATCGGTGCAACTCTGGTAGAGTATGCTACCGAGTTTAGTACTATCACTGATCGTGGATATAAGGTCGGTCGTACCGGCTCTAAGATGCACGATACTAACTATACATTGATCCCCATTGACATTTCAGAAGAGCCTAAAGAGTTCTCAGACCTTGAGATGCATGATGTCAATAGCGTTTATCGCATGCTTCCATACAACGAGCAAGGCGAGTTTATGACTTCCGTTGAGGAATCCGGTAAGACCAGCTCTTCTAGCTGGTAACTAAAGGGAGGTTGGGGGCCAGGTATTTAGCACATCGCAAAGAATATCTGGCCCCCTTCTACTATGATTATTGGAATTACACTTGATGGAATCATTAGCAATCAATATCTTTATGATGATATTGTAGATGATGACCTCTATTGCTTGAATCAAACCGCTACTGAAAGTGGTTGGTATGCTTCTAATCGCTGGTTTGCTAAAGGGCACGATGTTTTCTTTATGACATCTCGCTCTAATAGCACTGCAACTAATCGCTGGTTAGATGAATGGAATCTCACATTCAATAATGTTTTCTACAATGTTGATAAAAATATGCATGCTGTCTATGCACAATCTCTTAAGTGTGATATTGTTGTATTAGACCATGTGGATCATGCCCCAAAACTTCCTTTATCGTGTATTTCATTCTTGCTTGCAGAGACTGCTGCAGCTAATGTTACTACTCCCCACTTATATAAGCTAAGTAGCTTAAATGATTTAGATAGGGTTATAAATAGATGGCCAACATGCAAAAAAGATTTCACTGTGTCTCCTGTCGCATAAAGCAAGATATTGCCGACATTCATCGTAGATATGAATGGTCTGACGAAGAATCTATATGGTACAGAGTTTACGAATGTGGACGATGCGGAATAGAAATTACTCGCAATGCCCTATAGCCCAATGAACGCCATTTTTTACGGCAGCGACGATTGGAAAGATGAGCAGGCTATTTGGCTTATCCTTTGGGGCCTTTATGAAATTGTAGATAACCGTGATGATATATTGACCATAATTCACGGTGGCGATGTAGATGAAGAACTATATCGGGGAGTTAGCTTCTTAGCGGAAAAATGTGTCAAGAAACTAAACTACTTGACAAACAAGCAACTGAGGGCTGACTGCATACATACTGTAGAATTCCCGTTAAGCCCAGGAAGTTTGGGCGGCTCTGCAGAGTATATTCGCAATCAGACTATGATTAATGAAGGCAAACCGGATATAGTGTTTGTGTTTTCAGAGTCTTCTGACCCCAATCCTGTGGCACTAAATATGTTAGAATTGTGTAGAGAGTATAAAATACCATCGTATCTTATAAAGAGGTATAGTTAAAATGATTAATCAAGAAGAATCTTTTTTTGTTTATTTAGACGGATTGTCTGATGGCATAGATTCATGGACTAATGCGTATAATGCATACATTAAATCCGGCAATAAATTTGCTTACGCTAAAGGCATAGAAAAGTTATTTAAAATAGAGTCTAAAATATCTAAACTGAAAGTGGAGATGATATTACATGCGACCGAGTTGGGATGAATATTTCTTAAGCATTGCCGCTGCTGTATCTGAGCGCGCCACCTGCCCCTCCAGAAAAGTTGGTGCGGTGCTGGTGGATCAAGAAACTAATGCTATCCTGTCTACGGGATACAATGGAGCGCCTCGTGGTGGCAACCATTGTCCCGATCACGAAGCTGGTTCGCCAGATTGCATTGCAACTCACGCTGAGTTAAATCTGTTGCTCAACGCGTGCTTCAATGGAATAAAAACTCGCAATGCTTGTTTGTATATAACATGCACACCCTGTATCGAATGCGCTCCGCACATCTTGAGCGCAGGTATTTCTAGGGTAGTATGCGGGGGAGAGTATCGTAGTTTAGAGGGTTTCAACTACTTGGTTGATTCTGGAGTATCAATTCGCATTGGAGCGTAATGTCAGACTTTGTTCACCTTCATGTCCATAGTGAGTATTCACTATTAGACGGAATGAGCAGGCCAGAGGAAATTGCTCAAATTGCAAAACGCAATAATCAGTCCGCATGCGGAATTACTGATCACGGAACTATGGCTGGAACATTGCAGTTTCAGCAGGCTTGCACTAAGCATGGAATAAAACCCATCTTTGGTTGCGAGTTTTATTATGTTCCGACCCTTGCTGCCGACAGTGAGGATAAAAAAGCAGAGCGATTTCATCTCATTATTCACGCCAAAAATCAGACAGGTCTGCATAAGTTATTTCAGATCATGCAGAAATCATGGACTACTGGTTTCTACCACAAGCCTAGAATTGAGTGGGCTGATTTAGAATTTCTTGCTGGCGATGTAGTTGTTTTATCTGGATGCATGGGTTCTCACCTGAGCAAGCAAATTATGAATGGCGAAGAAGCCAAAGCTGAAGCAACTGCCAAGCAGTTCTATGATCGCTTTGGTAATGACTATTATCTAGAACTTCAGCCATGGAATGATGCCAACCTAAATAAGACTTTGTTGTCGTTTAGTGACGCTATGGGCATTAAAGCAGTAGGAACTCTTGACTGTCATTATCCAACATTGTCTGATAGGGGCATTGAGGAAGTTCTTTTATGCGTTGCTCAGGTTCCGAGCATGAATGCCTCTCAGGATAGGCACTTAAGAGCTACTGCCGATTCTGCCAAGAAAGAGCGTGATCTCGTTAAGAGAATGAATATGTTGTTCCCAGATCGCAGGCTTAGGTTTGATGATATTCACCCTTATCTTATGGGCACCGACGAGGTTGCTGAATATTTTGCCGAGCATGGTTGGCCTCAACCATTCTTGCTGGAGAATACTCTAGAAGTTGCAGATAAATGCAATGCTGAGATTGAGATGGGGCGTAAGTTGCTGCCTTCTTATTCAAAGATTCTAGATAGCTCAGACTATTTATCAGAGTTGGCTGAGTGGGGCCTTCGAGAGAAGGGCTTGAATGAAGCCGATGGGTACATGGAAAGACTTAATGAAGAACTCGGGATAATCAAGAAACTTGATTTCTCTGATTACTTTTTGATTATCTGGGACATTATCAAGTGGGCTGACTCTCAAGGCATCGCCAGAGGGCCCGCTAGAGGCTCCGTAGGAGGCTCTCTGTTGGCGTATGCGCTCGATATAACATCTGTTGACCCTCTGGTGCACGATTTGCTATTTGCACGCTTTATAAGCGATGAGCGCAACGATTATCCAGACATTGACTTAGACTTTGATGATAGAAAAAGATATTTAATCAAGCAATATATCAAAGATAAGTGGGGCAACGACAATGTTGCATCTATCTCAACATTTGGTGAGTTTAAAGCCAAGTCTATCATCAAGGACGTAAGCAGAGTCTTTGGTGTCCCATATAGTGATGTCAACAAGATGACACCATTGTTTGAAACTCTTGGTGAGTTTCAAGATAAGTGCGGCAAATTTGCGGACGAGTATCCAGATATATTGACTATTGCTCGCAGGATTGAAGGCAGGATTAGAACTGCTGGTGCCCATGCTGCTGGGGTCGTGGTATCCAATGTTCCCTTATGGCAGGTGTGCCCTATTGAGAGTAGATCAGACCCCAGCGCAGATGGTCGTGTAGAAGTAATAGCCTATGACATGGTTCAGGCTGAACAGTTAGGGCTAATCAAATTTGATATTCTTGGAGTCAAGGCTATTGCTGTGGTCGATGACACTATTCAAGCTATCAAGCAGCGACATAATATTGATGTCTCTAAAGACTCAGTTACCTTAGACGATGCAAGAGTCTATGCTGAGTTGCGTAATGGGAATACTCTTGGAGTATTTCAGGCAGAAGCCTCTGCCTATACTCGCCTGCTATTAGACTTGGAAGTGCAGAACTTTAGTGATTTAACTGCGTCTAATGCTTTGGTAAGACCTGGAGCTATGTTAACTCAGGGTGAGCAATACATTGCTTGCAAGAATCACGGAAGAGTTGTTGAGTATCATCACCCCATGCTTGAGGGAATCCTTAAAGACACCTATGGAACTTTCATCTATCAAGAGCAACTGATGCAAACAGTAGTTATGCTTGCTGACTTCTCTTGGTCTGAGGCCGATAAGCTTCGTAAAATCATTGGTAAAAAGCGAGATGGAAGCGGATTCGATATCTATAAAGATAAGTTCTTAGATAATGCATCTAAGCACATTGAGCGCAAAGCCGCAACTAAGATGTGGGATGACTTTGAGAAAGCAGCATTATATAGCTTTAACAAGAGCCATGCTGTGGGATATTCTATATTAACATATCAGACTATGTGGCTAAAAATCAATTATCCGCTAGAATATATGTGGGCACTGTTAGCCAATGAGAATGAAAAAGAGAGAATCTCCACTCTATTGCTTGAGGCTAATAGGCTTGAAATTGATATACAGATGCCTGACATCAATAAGTCGGAGATAAGCTTCTCACTAGATGGAGACAGCATTCGTTTCGGTCTTAGCAATGTTCTCGGTGTCGGTAAAGGAGCATTAGATGAAATCTTGCGTAATAGACCTTTTAGTTCATTCGAAGAATTTAATGGCAAGTGTCGCAAAACCTATGTTAGATCCAATGTTATCGAGAATCTCTCACGAGTTGGCGGTTTCACGAGCATTGGCTATAGCGGAGATTACGACACGAAGCAATACTATTTGTCGATTCTAAATTATCCAATTCATGCAAATGATGACAAAACTTTTGCTGACCTATTGACTAACTGTTCAGAGATTGATATAGATACTAACGAGTATCATTTCATGCGTGGCATTACTAAAAGCACAGCAAGAAAGCCTCATTATTTCAGGGTAGAGATTGAAGATTCAACTTCATCTATTACAGGTTTTGGGGATATTGAGATGAACCTAAAGACTCGTGAGCACATATACGCATTAGTTGGAGATAAATCTCTCATTGCTTACTGCGCTACAGATGAACCTCAGAAGTGGTTGGACTCTACAATCAATGATTTAATTCATGGGTCTATGCTAGATACTGAAAAGTTTGCGATATTTCTCAATCTTTTAAACTCTGGGGCCTTTGATGAATTAAGTAAATCTCTATCTGAACACGGTGTTGGTGACTTTGATGAAGAGAAAAGTCTGGGCATAGTTATGCGCTGTAGGATTTTTACTACGAAAACTGGAAAGAAGATGGCATCGCTTTATATTTATGATCCAATGAAGAATAAAGTGTTTAAGATAGTAATCTTCAATAAGACTTTGAATTCAGTAATTCATGTCGTTCGACATACATTTTGGCCACTGATTTATCGAAAATCTGTACGCAACTCTGATATAATTTTCGAAGATGCGATCTCTTTAGATAAATTCAAGGAGATCAAAGGAATAACCAGTTAAGCGTCTGGTTTGCAAACGCTACTAAATCAAAATAGGAGAAAAAAATGTTAAGAATTAATCGCGGAGAACGTATGCCGCTACACGATATAATCCCGACTCCTTCAGTCGGACTAAACCATGTATTGGGTGGAGGACTTTGGACTGGACGATTCAGTTTAGTTTGGGGCACTCCCTCTGCTGGGAAAACAACTATGTTGTTACATCTTCTAGCTAATGCTCAGAAGAAAGGGTATACCGCAGTCATTGTAGATACCGAAGGGTCTATTACCGACAATTGGGCAGAAAAATGCGGAATAGATTTAACAAATAGAATCTTGCTTCAAAGTCGTATTGCTGAAGATATCCTGAAGCACATCATCCCCATGATGCAAGAGCCTGATAGCAAGTATATTTTTCTTATTGACAGCATCAATGGCATTGCCTCTGAGTCTTTCTATAAATCAGACGAGGGGGGCGGGGGAATTGCCTCGCAGGCTAGGTCTAGGCGTTTGATGTATCAGAAAATGTCTGAGTATCTTAGCGTAGACAATGCTGTTATTATGGTGGCTCAACAGACTATGGACTTAAGCGGCAATCATCCTCGCCTAATGGCTAAGATCGGCAATGCTGAGTTACATTGGACTACAAATATTGTAAACCTATTTGCTTCGGCGGCTAAGGACTCTATCGAACGTGCAGGGGATTCTAACCTTATTGTCAATAGAGAGGTTAGATGGACTATTGAGAAGTCTAAGCAGTCTCCAGTAGAGGGAACTCGTGGTTCTTATTGGTTCTCACCTCAAAATGCCGATATTGACATTAAGATGGAGCTAATTGATTTGGCGGTAATCAATGGAATTATTGAGAAGCGTGGTGCATGGTTCTATATCGGAGAAACAAAATTTCACGGTATGAAAAACTTAGTTGAAGGGGCCACCGATGAGCTAGTTCTTGATATCAAGAATAAGTTGGAGAATGGACTACTAACAACGGACAGTGGCAGCGCAGATGCCACATAAAAAAGATAAGCTTGAGTCTAAAGAGGCCGCTAAAGATGGTGCATCGCTTGTTGCAAATTCTGGAAGAGGTAAAGACAAAGGTGACGCAAGGTTGCCGGGTTATCTGCTAGACTACAAGCATAATGAAAAAACATTTACCATCACTGCAGAGAACTGGTCTAAGCATCGTAAGGATGCTTGGAAAGATAGATACAGGGAGCCTGTTATCTCTGTAGTTTTTGGTGATGGAACAAAGTTGGCAATAATCGATTGGCAAATTTTTATGGACTTTATAGGAGAAAACAATGAGTGAAGATATTAGCATGACCGTAGAGCAGCTTCGTGAAAGCCTGGGCGAAGATGCTGAAGAATTTATTGAGGTAATGGCTGTCGTACAAGACATTATTGACAATCCAAATAGTTATCATTCTACTAAAGCAGTTAAGTACGCCGCTATTCTAGCAGCTTATAGATATAAGGTTGGCATTAAAGCGCAGCACTATAAAACTTCAGGCAATAGTAGCATTATCAATCGCAGGCGTAAGGATGTTTTTCAGACTATGTATCACGCACTTGAGGAGAATATTAATACGCTCAAATTGCTCGGACGTATCGACGCAGTTTCTGCTGGCATCCTTCGATGAGGAAACTTGTCGATTTAATGGCCTTGGCTCCAGTAAAAACTGCCAAGCCTATTGTAGTCGCTGAGCCTAGTCAGATGGAAGAAGATTTAGTTGCGGCCATTGATGCTGCGATTACTGAGAAGTATATTGTAGAGCGCACTCGTAAGATAGGCGGGTTTCATCCAAGCACAACTAATGAGTGCGGTAGATATGCTGTCTATCTTTTTAGGGGTGTAACCTATCAGCCTAAGTATGATGCCAGAACTCAGCGCATCTTTGACAACGGCCATGCTACTCACGACCGCATCTACAAATATCTAGATGATATGGGCATTTTGCTTGAGTGCGAAATACCTCTTTCATATTCTGAGCCCCCCATTGAGGGAACTGCTGATGGGATTATTGAGTGGAATGGCAGAAAGTTAATTGAGCTTAAGTCTATCTCAGACCAAGGCTTTATGATTAGAAAAGCTCATCATAAGCCAAAAGATGATCACTACAGACAGGCTCAGATTTATATGAGATGCCTAGATTTAGATGGCGGCTTTGTAATATATGAAAATAAGAACAATCAAGAAATCCTGCCACTGTATCTTGAGCGTAATGATGAGTTTATTGATAAGCTTTTCAAGAAATATGGTAAGATATATAACATGTATACGGAAGGCAGCCTACCAAAGCGCCCATATAAGCAAATTACCTCTGCTACTTGCAGGATGTGTGATATATCAAGTATGTGCTGGGCTGATAAGGACGATGGAATATGATGTAATATTATGTGGCGAATGTGGTGTAGAGTTTTCACCTAAAGCACATAATGGTAAGTATTGTTCAGTAGATTGTCGCAAGGTTGCCACTAATAAAAAAGTTCTAGACAGATACTATGAAAATAAAGATAGACGGTCTGGAAAAAATCAACAAAAATGCAGCAGAAAAGGCTGTACGACAATACTGAGCCGATATAACGCCGAAGATATATGCGAGGCCCACAAAATAGATCGTTTTGCTAAGAGATTAGGAAAATGGGGATGGGATGAGCAAAAAATTAGAGAAGAGTATAGCATATGAGCCTGTCTGCAGCAATGCATTCAGGCACTGTGCTTTCTATAGACCCTTCGACTAAATCTCTTGCTTTTGCGGTTGTGGAGCGAAACGGTAATAGTATTTCACTTAAAGCTAAGGGCAAGATACTCTTTACCGGCGAGGATGATATTCAGTCAAAACTCAAGTTTATCGGCAGGGTGCTGCCCGAGTTAATTAAGTATCATACTCCTAAGTATGTGGTAATTGAACAAACAATTTATATTCAGAATCCTCAGACTAGCAGGCTATTGTCTTATGTTGTTGGACACATGATAGGTTTAAGTTTAATGCACAACATAAAGACTATTGATGTCGGCCCTATTACTTGGAAAAGATGGCTTGGATATAAGAACGTATCCAAGGGTGAAATTGCTGCATGGTCTGCGGACATTGGCGAGAAAGAAGCGAAGAAAAAAGCATCTTTTGAAAGAAAAAATCGTGTCAAGATAATACTTGAAGAGCGCATACCAAATCTTGATGAGTCAGACTATGACATTCTGGATGCTATTGCAATTGGCGTATGGGCTGCTAGTACGGTCTTTTAAGGAGTTAGTATGGAACCATATAAACAAAAAGAATGGCTTTATGCTCATTACGTTCAAAAACGCATGAACTTGAAGGATATTCAAAAGTTGCTGAAGGATAGCTACAATGTCAGCATAACCGTTCAGGCTTTATATAACTGGGTAGAAAGATATGATCTACTTAAGTTCAGAGGCAAGGGCCGCAATTTGCGGGCTAAAACTCAACATAAGAACGCTGCCCCAAAGTCTCCGATGCAATTAAAAATGGAGGCATTGAAGAGAGAACAGCGCAGGCGGCAGAGAATGAACAAAGACAAAAGACGCTAGTTTTAAAAAAAACTAAGAAAAATTGCGTTTTTGTAACAAATCATGTATTAGACCTGATAATATATTTTTTGCTTACCCCCCTACAAGGAGATTTAAAATGACTACAGTAATGGAATATCTCTCAGATAGAGATACCAACACCACCCACAAGCGCTTTATGCTTGGGGATATGAAGTATGAGAACAATGCGATTGTATACCAGGATGAAAGATATAACCTTTCAGACAATGCTTTTGGTCAGGTCTGCGATCTATTGAGCGTTCCTAAGGCATATGCTGAGAGGTGTCCTGAGGACATTAAATCAGTAACTATGAATTATTGGCTGAACCTTAGAAGTGAGATGATGTGGGCTGGACTGTTTGAAGGCTCTACGCTTCGTTCATTGATGAGTCCTTCTTATGCCTATGTTCCCGCTATCCAAATTTTTGAGACTGTTGAAGATTCTATTGAGGGCAGTCTTGAGATTGGTGAATGGAGCGTCAAGGGAGATACTATCGAGTATGTAGGATTTTCACCTAAGTATGATACTCACATTGTAGACTCAGAGGTTAGAGCCGGGTTAAGAGTTGTCTATTCAGATGCTTGGTCAGTCTTTCCAAAGTTTGATAGTTATCTCTGTAGAATTGCTTGTCTAAACTCTGCTGTTACTCCGATTGTGAGTCGCAAGTTTAGGGTTAATGGGAAATCATCTAGTGAACTAATTGAGCAGTCTCGTGAGTATATTACCTCAGCGGTTGGGCAAATTCAGCCAATGTTAGATGGCTTTGCTAATCTTGCGAATATTGAGATTACTAACTTTATCTCTTTGATTGGGAAGATTTGTACAGAGAATGGTCTGCCAAATAAACTTAAGAATCTTATTCTTGAATCGGTAGACAATCAGCAGTTTAAATCTACTGTGTCTGGTGAGATGCGTACTATGTATGATGTCATCAACCTTTTAACTTGGGTTGCTTCACACGCTAATTTGACTGATGCTCATCGTGAGCATTTATTCGCTATTGCAGGCTCCGCTATGGTTCACAACACTACTCGCTGTGATTCTTGCGGAGGGTCTGTTGAGTGATTTACAAATAGGCAAGATGTATCTGCCTCCAAGAGGTGATGATATAATGCGCTCTCTTAAATCTGAGAACCCAGATGTTTGGCGCAGAATGCAGAGATTGCTGGATGCCTTTCAGATGGAGACGGTAGGAGCAGAGTATAGTAGATATTTTTCTGCAGATGTCATGAAACTGATTGAGGGCGGACTAATGAAGCCGGTAGTGAGCATAAATCCAGACTCCGGTGACGCAGATGTGCATTTTGTGGTATGGTCATATCTTTCTCCTGAATACAAGGTAATAGAGGATATGGAAGATGAAGAGTTTGACATCGTAGATGCGATGTTGGAATATTTTGGAAGGATGAATTAATGGAACACGAAGATTTAGTCAAGTTTTGGTATGCCTTAGACGCTAAGGTATCTAGCATCGGGTCAGCTACTCATGCGAGAAAATGTCGCAACAGATACTTTGCCTCTGATATTACCGATGAGCGCTACGAAAAAATATATGCAATTGTAGCCACTGAGGTGCGTCAGGCTATGGAATCAGAGTTTGAGAAGTGGAATGTATCTCCAGATGATTTAGAGGCGGTGTCTAGGATTAAGCGCTCTAGGATGCCTAAGCCACCTAAGGCTACCGAGTGGGCTACTACAGCGCCTTCTAAGGCCCCTACAGGCTCCGTAAAGAGGCGTAAGTCATCTTCGGGTCTAGTTGTTCGGGATGCTGAAATGCCTTCTGAATTTGACGAATAGCCATGTTTAGTGATACAATAGACTTATGAGTCAAGAAATAGAAAAAGCTGGACTTGGACTTTCCGATGAACTTCGGTTAGTCGAAGAGGCTGGCACTTTATCTATCAAGGGCTACAACTATAGCAATATAGCTGAACTTCTAGAGATTAGCCCGTACAAGGCTAAGCAATATGTCAAGGAATATTTTCGAATAGTTCGGGATCAAGCCGATGAAGATCCATATTTCCTAGAAAGAGTCCAGCAAAATACACTAAGATTTCTCAATGAACTAGATGAAATCTCTAAAGAGGCATGGGAGACTGTCAATGTAGCCACCGATAATGGTATGGTTACGGCAAGAACTCAGGCTTTAAAGCTTGCATTAGAAGTCACAGTTAAGAAAGCCCAGCTTCATCAGCTAATGGGTGGCACTAAATCTGACTCAGAGTATATTGCAAGAATGCAAAAAGCAGAATCGGTAAATCAGATTCTGTCATCAGTTTTACGTGATGTAATTTCCGACTGCGAAAGGTGTCGGGATATGGCTCGCATAAAACTTGCTGAAGCGTTTTCTCTTATGGATAGCGCCGATAGCGAACCCGTTGATGAGGCTGAACTAGCCGATGACGACGACCTTGACGTATGACAGATTTTTGGGGACTTAACTTTAATTACGAGGACTTTGACCGCCTTCTTAAGAAAGAAGAGCTGGAAGAAGAGCCTGTGTCTTTGGAGGTTTTTGTACAAGATAGGAAATATCTTGGACTACCTCCACTCTCTGAAGTTCAGACTGAGATTGCGAAACACATAACTCAGATATTTAAGCCTCATACTCTAGTTCAGTTGCATGGTGAAGAAAAAGGCTTAGAGCTATATGAGAAATATACTGTAAACGAAGTCATTTGTATGCTAGGTAAGGGTTCTGGTAAAGACCATACCTCTAGAGTTTCACTCGCATACATCACATACTTGCTTCATTGCCTGAGAGATCCGCTGGAGTATTATAATAAAGCTCCTGGTATCTATATTGACCTTCTAAACCTTGCTGTTAATGCTCAGCAGGCTCAGCGAGTCTTTTTCGAGCCGTTTAAGAACCTTCTGCTGCGTTCTCCATACTTTAATGAAGTTGGATTTGAGCCTAGAGTTGGAGAAGTATTTTTCTTTAGCCGCCCTATTCGCTGTTTCTCTGGTCACTCGGAGTCAGAAGGTTGGGAAGGATATGAAGTTATGGTTGTAGTCTTGGACGAGATTGCAGCATTTAAGACGGATATAGAACTTAAGGGCGAATCTAGGGCTAAAGGCTCTGCTTCTGCTATCTATAAGATGAGTAAGGCTTCTATTATGTCTCGTTTCCCAGCAGTTGGTAAAGTAGTATTGCTTTCTTTCCCTCGCTTTAAGGGTGACTTTATTGAAGAACGCTACTATGGCTCAATTGCTAATAACGAACCTAAAACTTGGGGAATTAAGAAAGCAACTTGGGAAGTAAATCCGACTATCACTAGAGAAGATTTAGATTCCGAGTATATTCGCAACCCTCAAGAAGCAAGGTCGAGGTTTGAGTGTGAGCCTCCAGAGATGGAAGATGCTTACTTTAAGGAACCAGATAGGGTTAGAGCTGCTTTTAATTATGCAGTTAGTCCGGTAGAGGAGAATGGAACTTGGAAGCCGTGGTTTAATGGCACAGATAACTTCCCAAGATTTATTCACGTTGACCTTGGACTTAAGCGAGATAAAGCAGCGCTATGCATGGTTCATATGTCTGGAATGAAGGAAGTCAATACGGGAAACCATATTGAAACTTTACCCATCATTAACATGGACTATATTACTTCGTGGAAAGCGGCGGTCAACTCTGAGGTTCCATTCGCTGAAGTTCGTGGAATGATTATGGAACTATGTCGCAAATTTAATGTAGCGGCTGTTACTTTCGACTATTGGCAGAGTGCTGATATGATTCAGTCACTTAGACATAATGGCATTAATGCAGATGCATTCACCGTAAAGAAATCTGCATACGATACATTGTCTACAACTATTTATGACGGAAGACTTCGTGGATATTGGAGTGAACAACTTGTTGAAGGTGAAATCCTGAAATTACGTCTAATCAACAATACTAAGATTGACCATCCGTCTAAGGGTGAAAAGGATATGGCCGATGCACTTGCTGGAGCGGTCTATATGTGTATGACTAATTTTGGAGTAGTGCAGGATATAGATATTGAAATTTGGGGTGGGGATGATCTCGATTATGAGAAATATGATGGCGAAGCGGCGATTGAGGCAATAAGCACTTTCCTACCAAATAAGCAGGAACCGATGAGAGCTATTCCTAGTGATTTAGAAGAGTGGTTAATAGAAATGATATAGCCCACCTTGACTTGCTTCACGCTGCCGTGTACGGTGGCACCAGTTAGTCACGGAGTCCTGCCATAGTCCACCACAAGGAGACACGATGAACAATAGACATCACATAGAAGCATTGTCTGAATCCAACAGCGATTGGATGAAAGACGCTAAGTGTAGGAGCGAGCAGAAAGCCACTTCACATTTCTTTGAAGAGTTTGAACGGGCTGGTCATTTTGTAAAAAAAGAATTAGTGACGTTCTGCAACAGTTGCGAAGTTATAACTAATTGCTATGACCACGCTAAAGCAGTTGGAGAAACAGGACTCTGGGGTGGCACTTACTTCACATCAGGGAAGCCAAAGAATCCAATGAAGGCAAGATACCTTGAGACACAAAGAGATATTGCGTCAACGGTTAAGGAAAAATAAGTCTAGGCATTAATAAAAAATAATGGCTCCGACTTGAAATCGCAGTTAGGGCCATGTAAGGTAACTACCACTAGCCTCCGACATCGGGTCGGAAGCAAGAAAATATAGGAGCAATCATGGATATTAAAGACGTAACAGAACTTCCACCTCTTGTTCGTGGAGGAGGCAAGCGTACTTCAGAAGAGACTCGCCACCTTCAGGAGCTTCTTCAGACTTTTAAGCCTAAGGCGATTGAGAATGTTGAAGAAGGCAGGGCTTACAATTCGCTATCGCAGCGTATTCGTACAGCAGCAAAGGCTATTGGTATTACTGTAGAGATTCGCTACCGCAAGGATGAGCAGACTCTATATTTTCAGGGAAAGCAATCTAACTAAGATTACATAGTTATTGTTCTAATAGGGGTGGCCTGTATATATATCCCCATCAGGCCACCTCTATTATTATATATAGGAGAAATATAGAATACAGCAAGTTAGTCACATTAGTTGACGGAAGGAGAAAATATGAGAGAAGTTATAAATACTATATTATTGTTATTGATGGTAGGATGGACTGCTGTGACAGGAAGTCATAGTCAGGAAAGTCCAAAGAAACAGACTGCACTTGGGGTGCAGCAAGATTATCAGATAGTTAAACCACCGAAAGTAATAACAGCCGCACAGCAAGCAAAGATAGATGCAGATGCTGCGCTGGCACAGGAAGTATTAAATGAAGCAGGCAGTCGCCTTGCGAAACAGAGGGAATATGATGCATTGATTGCATCAGCCGGTCGCACCGGAGTCAATTGGGACGGAATTGCTCGTTGTGAAACGGGTGGCGATTGGAGCGTCAGGGGTCCAATATACTCAGGGGCGCTTGGTATGAGAAATGACGGCTGGCGACAGTCAATAAAAGATTATTGGGATGGCTGGTTCCCTTCAGATGCGGGATTGGCCAGCAAAGAGCAGCAGATAGTTGTTGCCGAATGGCAGCACGATGGGACTGGACTTAGCGGCTGGGGCTGTAAAGCATACGGGTGATACATTGGCACTATTTGCTGGTAACCTATGGTGAATAAGTTACCATCTTGATTTAAGGAGCAATAATGTTACAGCATGGAGATAGAGTAGAAATCTATTGGAACCTTCATAAACATTGTTACAGCATCAAAGCCTGCGACGGACCTAAGAAGGGTCGGGTCGTACAATATGTTTGGAGTTTTAATCTTAGTGATGCCAAGTTTGTTGTGCGACCTGCAGGCCGTGAAAAAGTTCGCAAAGAAGGCCGCAAAAATGTTCACGCTTTTGTGCGAGGATACTGGAATAAAGAGCTAGAGTATAGCAAGAAAATTCCGGTGACTTATAATCCTTATAAGAATGATACCTTTGTATCCAGGTTAGATGCATCGCCTATAACTTTTTCTAAGAAAGTTTGCGGCTGGACTTGCTTCGAGCAATCTAAGCCTGTAATGTACGCAGCACCAACCAACTAAGGAGAAACCAATGGAACTTGAAGCCTTTGACGCAGACACAGACCGTAAGCACTCACTCTACGAACTAGAGCATCTCTCATTCGATGATTTAGTAAATCGTGTGTATGCACTAGAGAATCGACCTAACCTGCCTGATGTAGTTATAACAGTAAGAGGCGGGGTAGCGGTAGTTGCAAAATGTCCCGATGAAATCTTTGTCCAAATTATAGATTTAGATTGATATATAGTTATGGAAAACGAAAAACTAATAAAAATGCGTATCGAAGCGGAAGAAGCATCGGCGTTAGCAGAAACTTATCAAGCGCTCTACGAAACGGCGCTTAAAAAATACTACGCAGCGAAATCCGCTACGTACTGGGGACGCGAGATTGACGAGGAGATATAAAATGGCAATGCCCGGAGAAACCATTAATTTAGGCGCACCAAGCACTTGTGAAGATTGTGGGGTACATGTGCAGCTAGAAGTATTAAGAAGCGCTGCTGGCTCATATATAGGCACTCAATGCAACTGTGGCCCATACTCTAGAGAGTCGGGATACTATGCAAACTCTTCAGATGCTAGGGATGCCTTAGAAACAGACACTTGGATTAGGAGATAACATAATGACTGAACCAGAAATTACTTCATGGCCAGTAGGACAGAAAATAGTAGCAATAAACTACCTACGTCCTTCCATATTTGAGAAAGAAGGATGGGAACAAAGATTGTCACATCCTGGAGTTGAAATAGTATTAGAAGATGGGTCTGTTCTTTACCCGAGCGCAGATGATGAAGGTAATGGAGTAGGCGCACTATTTGCAATAGATAACTATGAGCGTTCAGTAACTATTCACGGACTAAAGGAGTAAGATTATGAAAATATTATTTGAGGATTGGTACGAAAGCACAGCAATTACTATTACAGAGATACCATTAAAAGACAGAGCAATGAGAGGATATTGCCTTACATGGTCAGAGCCATTTAATGAAGATAGCACCGAATATTATTCTTCACTTCCTGTGGTTATGATGAGAGCTGCGGCTTTGATGAAATGTGTTGAAGTTGAAGGAATGTTCAAGCAAGGCGAGAATGGATTTAACATTATGGCAGATAACTTCTTTAGCAAAACTGTAGAAGGAACTGCTTGTCCAACTTGCCACCAGAAAGTAAAAGGTGGCCTATAACTTGACATTCTGCGGGCATATGTGAGATACTTTATATATGAGAGTATGGATAGATCAAGACTTATGTACCGGAGATGGGCTATGCGTAGAAATAGTGCCACCCGTATTCGTGATGATGGACGACGGATTAGCTTACGTTAAAGAAGACGATAAGATATTTGCTGCTGCCTTAGGGAACCCTGAAGGCGCTCTAGGTTTGGCTATCGTACCGGCAGGCTTGGAAGAATCTGTAATAGAAGCAGCCGACGAATGTCCAGGCGAATGCATATTTATCGAAACCGATTAATTTTCTAATAACTTAAAAAGCAAAATTTAATCCGCATTCCATTTCGTGTCACACTTGCTTCCAAGTGAGGTTACTGTAGCAATACAAAAAATGGTCGCTGTGATCCGTATTCAAGTTTAAAAAGTTTTCCCCCTCCATGAGGGGAGGGCGTAGCCGTCGAGCGGTTGCTCCCTCCCCCTTTTTTTGTCTTTATTTGTATTGTTCAATAATTAATTTCAATAATTGTTTTTGATAAAAATTTGCAACTTCTATTGCAATATTTATATTCGACATCTAACTTCGAGCTCTATAGATTAGACATAGATTAGACATAGCACAATTAGCGCAACCGATATCCAAACTGCTATACTAACATCTAACACCCAATCTCTAACCGATAATTATTAAGGATAAGAATAATAACTAATAATTAGTTATTATCTTGTCCTTTTTTGTATTTTAAGAAAGGTATAAATATTTTATGAATATATATAAATGTCAATTCTGTGATAATCAAGTTTCTGAAGCAAGATTTAATTTAGGATACGAATGGTGTATGACTAAGTTATGTGTTTATAAAGGTCTATATCCAGCAAGACAATCTTATGTGTTAGTTAATAATCATAAAAGTAATTATGAGCCTATGAGATTAAGGAGATAATGAGTGGAATCAGATATAAAGTTATTTGCTAGAGCAATGTTAACAAGTATGGTTGGTGAGAATAGAAATGAAGATATGGAAATGTTGTTACCAACATTAGAAGATATTTTTGAAGATGCTCAAGAAGCATTAAACTTATTATTTGCAGTAGTAGATATTACATTGTCTATTGCTTATGGTGCAGCGTATATGCTTGAGTTAGAGCCAACAGAAATATTCAGATTAGAAGCAATAGATAGTATGGAAAAGGAGATTATAGATAATGGATAATGATGGTGAACTATGTTCAGAGCATGGAGTTCTATTAACTGAAGGTTGTTATTTTTGTGACCCTGATGACTATGTGCAAATTGATGGACATTGGATTCAGAAATTTTTAATGTTTGCTCAAGAAGAAATGGAAAACTAAATGGAAAATGAAGACTACTATATTGATGAAAGACCTATAATTAATTATTGGGATGGGTCTTATTGTATGATATGTCAAGATAATTATGGAGATGCAAATGATACTTGTGTTGAGAATTTTCTTTGTACATATTGTATGACTTCTATTCGTAATGGAAACATTAAACAAAGAATGACTTTGCTAGAAAAATCGTCATCGCCATCTTTAAATTTAATGGCTAAAAATGTATTGTTTATAATGGAAAATGGAGAAGATGAATAATGAATTATAGTTTGCAAGAGAGAATAGATAGAGCTGAAGATATTGCTAAGAATATGACTATTAGTAAACGTCATAATTTTGATAACGCTAGTCGAGAAGAGTTAATTGGATATATTAATTCTATGGAACATGATTATAGAAGTATTGTTCAAGATTATCAGCAAGTAATTTTGAATATCAAAATTGATTCTGCTCCCAAAAAAGATATTGGATATAACTTGAACTTTGAGATTCGCACCAATATTGAGATGGATTTAGATCCTATTATTGATAAGATTCTAAATGTTGTAGATGATGAAAATGTTACATACTTTGACCTAATAACCGTAACACCTAAAAATAAGGAGATAGTATAATGACTATGACACCCGAAGAAATTAATGACATTAGAGAAGGTAGACTTATTAATTACAAGCTTTTAAGTACAGATTATCTTGCTAATAAACTTATTGAAATTGAAGATGAGTTGGCTAAGCAAAAAACTTATGCTCACGATAGAATAAATAATCTACAGTCAATTGTTTATGATGAGCAAAGGCTTTTTAGAAATTTCAAAGAAGAAGCAGTTACTGTTATTATGGATTCAGATGCTCTTGATGATGGTGAAAAAGTTGAACTATTAGAGCAACTTGGTCTTGAGCCTCCTGTTAGAACTTATACTATTAGTTTTACTGTTGAAATTGGTCATACTGTTAATATTGATGATGTTGAGTCTAGTATGATTGATGCTGTTTATGGTTGCCAAGATGATGATATTGATATTGATCATTATGATACAAGTGAGGGATAAGCAATGGCTAATGTGTTAGTGTCTTCTATTGACTCTAAACGAGTTGAGAATATTCTCAAAAAGCATGGAACTCAGTTTAAGGTTATTAGAAAAGCTGGAGCTTTAGATTTTATTGGTTCTAGTTTTTTAACTAATCAGAATGAGTTTAATATGATTGAGTGTAAATGTTGTGAACCGCCTGTTGGTTATTGGGTTTCACATAATGAGGCTAAAATTACTTATGAGACTGGAGAAAATTATAATGACAAGTAATAAAGATAATAATCTTAATGAATGGGCTAAAGATAGCATTGCTACTGCAGATATTATTGCTAAAATGCATATCAATAATGATGCAGCAGAGCGTAGGTTTAATAATTTTCTTATTGACAATGTTGCCTGTAATAGGCGTATAGATGAGATAACTCGTAGAGATATTATGGAAGCATCAAATGTAGATATTCCTAAGCAGGGTTTTCTAATTACATATAGTATTGAATGTAGTTGGGATACAGACCCATCTAAGAAAGAAGAAATTATAGAAAAATTGAATGATGCTGTTATCGATCTTCATTTAGATGAGATATATGAAATTCTAATAGAAGATGTTACGCCATTTGAAGGTTGGTCAGAATCAGCAATATCTAATAGTGATTTGATTCAATAATGACTTTAAGTAATTATCCCCCAGGAATGAAAGATAGTGATATTCCAGGTTGGTTTGATATTGAGAAAGAGATAGAGGGTAATTGTGAGTCTTGTGGTTTTGAGGGTTCTCAATTTGTTACTACTGATAATGACCCATCTAAATCTACTCATCTTTATGAATGGGAATGCCCTAAGTGTGGAGTAATTACTGAGGGTGAAGAAGATGATGATATGGAATATGATGGTGGAGATTTTGATGATGATGTCAAAGTTCCTAGAAGTTGGTCTAATAATGATTGGATTTAATAGATATGTTATCTAATTTAAATGCAAGACATATAACTGATATATCTACTGCTAAAGAGATATATACAGAAGTGCGTAAAGATTGTGGCTTTAAAGAATCTAATGGTAGTTGGGTTACTCCTCCTGCTAGTTCTCATAAGTTTAGTCATACATTATTTCCTACATATGGTTGGTCTGGTTTGCCTAATACATTATCTAGTCGTATGGCTAAAGACTTAGGTTTATTAAATAAATATCCTAGTCTGCGTGGACTTAATACTTGTGGTAATAATTCTACTGAATGTACTAAATTGTGTATTAATTTGTCAGGGTCTGGAGTTTATCCTGCTGTTCAGAAGTCACGATTGGCTAGAACTATTGTGTTTGCTGAATATTTTGATGCATCTATATCTTTAACTATTAATGCTATTGATAAGATGTTGAGGAAGCATACAGATGTAGCATATAGACCTGATGTTTTTACTGACACTAGGTGGGAAGATAAATATCCTGAGTTATTTGATATGTATCCTACTGTTAATTTCTATGGTTACACTAAGCATTGGGATAGGGTTCCAAATCCAGCTCCTAATTATAGTTTGACTTTTTCTGCTGATGAGCGTAGAAGTTTATCTGAGATTAGAGATAAAGTATCTCAAGGTCATAATGTTGCTGTAGTAGTAGATATTAAATCTAAATCTCCAAAGCCTGATATTTGGGCTGGAATGAATGCTGTTGATGGTGATGACCCTATTAGAGGAGATTCAAGATTTTTAGACCCTAAAGGAGTTGTTGTTCTTTTATCGCCTAAAGGTAAAGCAAGACATTTAAAGCATAGAGATTCTAAATTTATTTGGCCGGTTAATCCTGAATTAAATGGAAGAGGTTGATATGACAAAATATATTCGCTTTAGCAATGAAGCAAATGATGTACCTAGAATTCGTTTGGAGAAGATGGGGATATCTTCTAAACGTGGTGATGAGAATACTGTTGGACAATTTGGTTCAGGTGCAAAATTGGCTCCTGTTGCTGCTGTTCGTAAAGGTTGGGAATGGATTTGCCTTGGTACAGATGTTAGAGGTAATTATAAGTTAGAGTATGTCTCTAAAGAAGTTGATGGTTATGATATTGTTTACTATCGTTATACTGATAATATTGGTACAGATAATGAGATAGTTACAGATATTCCATCTTCTTTTTCTCTTGATGCTGGTATATTGTCTTGGGATACTAATTTCCAGATATATCGTGAAGCATTTGCTAATGCTTTTGATGCGTTTACAGAGTTTGATGCTCAATATACTATTGATGTTGTTGATGAAGTTGTGTTTAGACCTGGATATTTTGAGGTATATTTAACTGCTTCTGATGAACTATTAGATATTTATAACAATCAAGATGTATATTTTAAGCATGATGCTATTGCTGATTATGTTGTGCCTGAGCATAGTTATGGCGCTCGTGGTGCCAAACTATATAAAAATTATTATATGCCAACTGAAAATGATTCGCACGAAGAAATTATCTTTGACAAAGAATCTAAGTTATATGGTAAAGCTGGCATTTGGGTAGGCGATATAATGCACGAATTTTCTTTATTCTCATATCAGTATAACGATTTTACTTTAAATGAAGAAAGACGTTTGTCTCAACCATATCAAGTAGATTCACTTATTACTGCTTGTTTAAAAAATCTTGATGATATGAGTATCATTTCTGAGATTATAAAAATTGACTCTATGGATATAGACACTATCTCAGTTAAAGAGTTTGATATGCCAAGTTATCTCTTTAATGGTATAGATAGCAGCAATGCGTGGGGTGATACATTTAAATCAATGTATGGAGATAAATGTGTCCCATTATGTCAAAGTTCAAGTACGGGACTATTCTCAAGTGAAATTATTATCAAGTTAAATATGCGAAACTACACTCATAAAGAAATTACTACTGAAGCAGTCTACGATTTAATTACAGGTAGTCACCCTATGATAGAGCAAACAGTTAGTGCTGTTCTTGGAGTTGATGCAGATTTTGATATTGTAGATAGTCTTCCAAATAGCCTACAAACAATATTTGATAAAGCATTGAAAATTGTTAATACATATGAAAATATGCCTAGCAATCTAGATATAAAAGTGTTTGATAATAGAGGATATCAAGAGAAATTAATGGGAATATATATACCACCAAAAATTGGTGCGGATAATGAGCGTATTCTTCTTTCTCTATTGACATTAGAAGCTGGAATAGAGTCTACTGTAACTACTTTAATTCATGAAATAGATCATCTAGTTACTGGACATTCAGATACCGATAGAGAATTCCGTGATGTTGCAGATAGGCGCATAGGTAGACTTATTATGCGTCTAGCGGAAGTAGATAACATATAAACATTACTGATATACTTATTTCATTATATTCAAAAATATATAACAGAATTGGTGGTATCAGTAATGAATGTAGGCATATTTTTTAGATATTTGTTTGTAGGAATTTTGCTATTCTTTGCAGCTGGATTATCTATATCTATTCTAGTTATAGGTTGGCCATTGTTTCTATTGCTATTGTTTATATGAGAGGTATAAAATGTCACAAGAAAAAAATTATTGGGTAGTAGAATATAGGTTTCCTATTGTAGTAGGAGAAGCGGCTTCTGTTGAAGAAGCAGCAAAAACAGCGAAAGAAAGTTTCTCTAAGGAATTTGGATTTAAGCCATCTTCTTGGTATACCAGAGTATTTGAGTATGGCCCATCGTTAGATATTGTTGGTCCAATTAATGAATATTTCTGTAATCCTACTGGAGCAACTTTTAGGATATTAGATAAGAATGATGAAGCACACGGAAGAATGTATCACGAATCAGTTGATGGAGAAAATGATAATGAATGATGAAATGATCGATGTAGAAAAAATGGATCATAAGATTGCTAGAAATAGTGCAATTCTTAAATTGGCTAATGACGGAGTATCTTATACAGATATTGGAAAGCAGTTTAATTTAACTAAGGCTAGGGTATCTCAAATTGCTATAGATGCTGGATATAAGAAACGAACTAAAGCAGTAAAAGATATTAATCTAACTGATGAAGTTATAGCCTCTTAAATATATTCCAGATTAGAGTCATAATGAGACTAAAGTTGCTGGGCGTTAGATATTATCGAAAATATCATTTCATAATATCTAGCGCCCACACTTTATCGGCCAATAGCTGGACTTAAATCTTAATCTAAACAACAACACTTATAGATTAGATAGAGCACAATTAGACACACAAATAGCATTTGTGATAGTGTTCCTGTTATCGTAACATTAGTCCCTACAGAAAGAGTCAATTATGAGTGAAGTTATTATTTCTAATAATATTGAAGATTATAAAAAATATATTGGAATTACATTACGCAATAAATCTGGTTTTCCTATTGCCAATATTGTTGATGTTATTTCTTACACTAATACTTGGAATGTTAATAAAGCAGTATTTGTGTTAGATAACGGCAAAAAGGTATTTGTTAATAATACAAAAATGGCTAGGCGTATTCGTTCAGTTAATACTGCGATGAAAGTATCGAGAAAAGTATCTGTTCACGATACAGTTTGTAATCGCACTTTAGATGTTAGTTCACCTTTTGCTATTGGTAAAAGTTTTTACAGAGATGGTGAATATGTTGGAACTATTGTTTCTAAAGGTTGTGACGATAAAGGTTCTTATGTTCAGTTAAATAATGGACATAAGATTTCTACTGTTAATTCATCAAAAGATGAGTTTATTGACCCACTATTGTTTGAGAATGGAGATGATTACTAATAATGAAAATACCTATGGAAGATAGAGTTGAAGAAGTATTAATCAGATTAACATTGTCTGATGTATTAGGCATTGCTGCTTTGATTGATGAAAAAGTAATAAATCAAAGAAACAACAATGAAGATATAAAAGACATTATGCCTAATATGAAACTATGGCATAAAATTGTTCCTGATTATTTAAAATTAGACGATTAGAAAAGAGGCGATTAATAATGAAAATAATTAAACATTCAGAACGCATTGTTGATGAATTCAATAATGTTGATTACACTGATGCTATTGGTGAGTGTGATGATTGTAAATCAGAAGTTCATTTATTTCAAGATGAAATGACAATTGTTTGTCCATTATGTCTTGCTAGTTACAATGTGTTTGGACAAAGATTGAAAGAACAGTTTACTCCAGATGTTTACGATAGAGGAGAAGATGACTAATGCCTAATGTTAATGAAACAGACTTTCTGATTATTAAAGATGATGGAACTATCATTACCAAATCAGATACTTATAATATAGATGTTTATCCAAAAGATGCTGAAGAAGAATTAATTTATAATTCTGATTTTACTTCTACTAGTGATGAAAAAGCAATTAAGTATGGACAAAAAAATGCTGTTAGATATATAGATAGTCTATGGCTTAATGATTATGATATGTATACTTTAGAGTTTAAAGTTACTAATTATGTATGGAGCTCAGAAAAAGGCTATTCTCTTGGTAGTAGAATAGTTCATTGTGGTATGTTAATGGATGGCGTAACCGAAAGGGATTTTAGTGAGTATATGTAAAAATTGTAACTTAGAGACTGTTGGTAAATCTAAATATTGTGCTGAGCATAAAGTAATTGCTCATAAAGCATTTAATGAAATGATTGCCTCTAAAAAGAATGATAAAGAAACTCAGTTGAAAGATTATCAAAATCTTTTGGATAGTGCTATTACTGCTGGTGAGATTGCTGCTAGTAATTGTGTTCCTAAACCAATGATTGTTGTTCAAAGAGAATCAGTTTGGGATGATAATTCTCCCATTGTTGAAGTTTTTGAACCTGTTATGGGTGGAGTTTGTGGGTTTGCTTGGGTTACGATTAAACCTGCTAATTCTGCTTTTGCTAACTTTATAAAGAAGCAAACTTATATTCAGTCTCATAAAGCCTATAAGGGTGGACTTAGTATTTGGGTTAGTGCTTATGGTCAAAGTATGGAATTAAAGCAGGCTTTTGCTAGTGCGTTTGCTAAAGTTCTTAAAGATGCCGGTATTAATGCTTATTCAGAATCGAGGATGGATTAATTATGAGTAATACAGGAAAAATATTTATTGGTGGTCAAGGTGAGTTTATAGTTGGTGAAACCTTTACTTCTGCTGATGAGTGGTGGTTAAGTCAAACTGTTATTGCTACCGTTAGAGGTGGGAAATGGCTTGATACTATTGTTCCTGATTGGGAATTTAAAATTAATATTGATAACCTTGACCTTTCTGACCCAAAAATGTGTATTGCTGGTCAGTTGTTTATGGATAAAGTAAGTAGTGTTACTAATGGATATGTTATTTACGATTGTAATAATGGTTTTGATTATGCATCACGCCTTTTGGCTAACAATCAAGTTGATGTTGAAAGTGATGATTTTTTAGACAGCGACATTGAACTTGAGAATAAAGCCTGTTATTACGGTTTTGAAGATTATGTTAATGGTCTTAGAGATGTTGAAGAATATGATGGTGATTTCTATGACGAATATCAAGACTATGTTCTTCCTACAGAGAAAGAAACTATTGAAGTTTCTGAAGTAGAGAAAATGTTTGAGTCTGGATATAATCCTTGGGCTTATTCTGATTACAGTGTTTTTCAAAAATCTAATGATAGATATGAAGAACTTGCCAAACTATGGATTGCCCTTATTATTACAAAACGAAAACTTAAAGGAGTTAGATAATGCCAGCATTTCCTAATAAACTAATTGAGCAGAAAAAAGATAATAACGATAAAGTTATTTCAGAAGTTTGGGAAACTCCTTGGGGTACTCTTACTTTTGATTTTATTAAGAATGTATCTAAACTCGATAAAGAAACGGAGTATAAGTAATGCCTATTATTTATAAAGACTTTTATGATGTATCTTTGCCTAGTCGTAAAGATGTTTGCTATAGGTGTAGTGGTAATGGTTCTATTGCTAATCCTGTTTATGATGGTATGAGTGTTGCAACTATTGTTGAGAATGACCCTTATGATGAGACTGGTTTTTTAACTATGTATGCTAAGGGTGATTTGAATATTGTTTGTGATGTTTGTTTAGGTCAGAATGTTATTGATTCTCCTGACTTTGATTCTTTTACTAAAGAAGAGTTTGAGCTTTGGAGTGATGCTGAAGAACGTAATTACCAATCACAACAGGCAAATCTAGAGTATTAACATAAAAGTCCCTATCGTCTAACGGTTAGGACATTAGACTTTCAATCTGAAAATAGGAGTTCGATTCTCCTTAGGGATGCTGTAATTATTAACCAAACAATGAAAGGAAGTGATATGGAATCTGAAATTGTATATTCTATATATCCAAAAAATAAACAATATCCAGATGTTTATTGTGACAATTGTAATGAGTATATGCCTAGAGATGATACTGAGAATTTACCTCAGGCTTTAGGTATTGTATTTGTTGGTGGATATGGTTGGTTTATTGACTCTTTAGTTAGCAATCTTGAAGCCACTATTTGTTTCAAATGCATTATGGTATTGAAAAATTCAATGCCAGGTCTATTTAAAGTACTTATTAGTGATGGCATTGATATGTCTAGTGGTCACGTTCATAATGGTGAGTATTCTAGTGTTAATTATATGGACTGTTTAGAATGTTCTATCAGTCGTCACCCGTCTAATGGAGGTAAATAGTAATGCCTAATTGGTGTGAGAATACAGTATCTATTTTTGGTTCTAAGGAAGTATTAGAATCTGTTATGGAGTTTGTTAAGCCTAATGCTTCTAATATGGCTGTATTAGATGAGGCTGAGCCAAGTGCTATGTCTTTGCAGTCAATATTTCCAATGGACACTGAGTTACTTAATGGAGATGCTTTTACTTCTGATAGTACGGGTTGGTATGATTGGAGAGTTGAGAATTGGGGTACTAAATGGGATATAAAAGCAGAAGCAAGTGAATTACATTCATATCAAGGTGTTTATTCTGTAGATTATACTTTCGATAGTGCTTGGGCTCCACCTACTGAAGTGTTTGTTAAGTTGTCTAAAACATTTCCAGAAATAGTAATTCATTTATCTTATGATGAACCTGGAATGGACTTTTCAGGTTATGCTGTTATAAGTAACGATGAAATTTTTGAAGAACAGCAATTCGACAATAGTTATCAAAGTATGTCTGTTTGGTTAGATGCTTATAGGTGTATGGAATATACAGATTTAAACCTTGATGAAATTATTAATGGAAAGGTTGAGTAATGGGATACAATGTTAGAATTGAAGAATCTACTTTCAATATTCCTCATTTTTATTTAGACAAGGCTTATAAAGCAATGTGTGATTTAAATAAAGATAATAGTAAGAAACGTGGTGGTTCTGGTAATATTCTTGAGCTTCAGAAAAGCAATGAGTATAGTGATAGTATTTGGTTTGCTTTTATGGTTCCTGATTATCCTAATCATTATGCTAATGCTGCTGATATCTTTTATTCTTTGGGGTTTGATATAACTCTAGATTTAAGAGGATTGAATATTATTGGCTATGACAATAAACAAGGTCAGGAAGATTTATTTCTAGAAGCAGTTGCTCCATATGCTAATGGTTTTATTATCTGGAGAGGTGAAGATGGTGAAGTTTGGCGTAACGTATTTTCAGATAATAAGTTATTGACTCAACCATCTGAGTTAACATTTGTTGTTGATAAAGAAATGGTTTATAATCATTGGTATTATGATTCTGTTACTGTTACTCTTGTTGCTGACTATTTTACTTTGACTACTACAGTAAACATAGATACGCATAGTAATGTTGATGAAGAACATAGTGTTGAAGATTATATCTTTGAAGAAGTATGTCGTCAGTTAAAAAGTGAATATGGTTTTGATGTTACATATTCTATGATTAACGATATTGAGTATTCTTTTGAGTAGCCATCACAATATGGGTTCTAAAGATAGAAGAAAACGTAGGTCTGCTTTGTTAAAACAAGATGGTAACATATGTTTCTATTGTAGAGAAATCAAATCTAAAGATAGTTTACAAATGGATCATGTTATTCCTAGGTCTAAAGGTGGGAGTAATGGTATGGATAATCTAGTTTTATGTTGTAGAGAGTGTAATACTCTTAAAGCAGATAGTTTTATGTCCGCAAATGAAATCCAACAAAAGAAAAGAGAATCAGAATGGAAAATGTAGAACAGTTAGTAGAGTTAGCAACCCTATTTGAGTTTGATAATGTTACTTTAAAGAATGATGGTTCTCCATATATGAATGCTTTGCTAGAATTGACAAAGTATGCTAATGATGCTGAGAGTATTCTTTATATTATGAATGACTTTCAGGCTCAGGCTCGTTTTAAGATTAAATATGGAGAGAGGTAATGATAACTAATAAAAAGTTTGCAGTTGAACTTAGTCGTACAGATTGGGTTATATTAGAAGATATTATCCAAAAAGAGGCTGATGTTTATTTTGATAAAACAGGCATTGCTGCTGAGTCTTATAGATATAAATTAACTAAGATGTTAAAAGTAATTAAGAATACAGTCCATAATGACAATCGTTATACATTTTAACTAAGGAGATAAAAATGGAACTTACGAAACACGCAATTGTTACACCTAATGATGGTGTAATTGGACATAGAGCAAGGCAAGTAATAGAAAAGCATGGTAATAGATTTATTGCTGTTACTGAACAAAGTGGAACTATTATTACGTTATTGCTAGATGGTTCTACTGGAGTTCTGTTTAGTGGTAAAGAAGCGTCTTGGAGAATTGTAGATGCAGATCATGTTGAATAACAATATACCTATTTCATTTACTAGGGTAGTTACTATTACTGATAGCAGCAATATTGATGTTATTAAGTATGACCCTAATACAAATAATATGACTGTATCTTTTTTAACGGGTGCTACATATCTTTATAATCCAGTTAATAATGTTTTATTTGGAAGTATTGTTTCTGCTGATTCTGTTGGAGCATTTTTTGCTGCTTCTATTAGAGGCAATAAGAATATTTCCTTTGTTGAGTATACTGAGTAAGTATTGAAAATTTAATAGGGGTCACGAAATGTACATTCGTGACTTAATGTGAGGTATATATATAGTGATGTATATAGCCTATAAGATGCTAGAGGTTGAATACAAGAATACCTTATGATGCTAGAAAACCTCAATATGTGTTGAATAGGTTTCAAGAGAAACCTCTCCCTATTAGTTTTTGCTCCTGTGGCGGAATGGCATACGCAATTGACTTAAAATCAATGATCGAAAGATATATGGGTTCGAATCCCATCAGGAGTACCCTATAAATATAAATAGAAAGAGGAAGCAATGGAAATATCACAAAAAGACATTATTGCATTAGCAGATGATTTAGTTACTTTTAGTTGGCAAAGACATTGTCCAGAGAAAAGTATTATATATATGGAATCAGGAGTCATTTTTTATGTTCCTGAAGCGCAAGAAGAATTTGATAAGATTGTCGATATTATTGAAAATGCTTTAAACCTATAATAGAAAAGAGATGATATGAAAGAGTTTGAGTATAAACCTTTATGTGTTGTTATTAATGAAGAGTATTGGTGTTTTAGTTGCGCCGATGGAAATAAATGGTTATTGAACGATATTATATTCAATACAGATGAATGGTATGATAGCGATAAAGCTAGAGTTCTTCAAACTCTAGTTTGTGTTGTTTGTGATAAAGAGTTAGATAGTTATGTTTATGGTTGCGAGTGTGGAGAATGTACAAAATGTCTAATAGATAGGATAGCAAATTGAGTTTAAACTTTAACTTTACAAATTGTGATGTAGATAAAGATACGTTGTGGCATAAGGTTACTGATATGTTTGGGGAGCAGGAAGATTTAACTGCTATTCCTAAAGTATTAGTATTTACTGCTATGGCTATTGGTGTTCCTAATATTAGTGAAGCGAATAAAGATGAGTTTTGGCGTAGGACTGAGATTCATCAAGATATTGTTGGTTCCTTGTTTAATTATGTTGACAAAGAGACTAATGATTTAGTTCCTATTCTTCTAACTCAAGAAGATGTCTATAAATATGTTGGAATGAAAACTAACTCTAATATTAAAACTAAGACTGAGTTTAGGAATAAGATGAGAAAAGAGCAAGAATACTATTCGAATAGTTCAACATTGGGGAGTGTATAAGATATGGCAAATGATGTTATAACATCAAAGATTCGTGTAGCATTTACTAATGCAGGTGATATTACTGCCTGTCTATGTTCAATAACTGAAGTATGTTTAATTCATAATATATATGATGAGAATCGTACTAATCATGATGTTATTGCTGATTGGGTTCAACGCTTAAGAAGTGGTGATTATCTTCAAGGTAAGGAAAATCTTAGAACTGATGATGATTGTTATTGTTGTCTTGGTGTATTGGCTGATATTGTTGCGCCTAAGGGTTGGCTTGAAGATACAACTGAAGAAACATATATCTTAAATGTTATTAGTGATGGCAATGGAATATTCTTGCTTCAAGATATAATTGATGCGTTAGGTATTGAAGATTGGACTCAGCGAATTTTAGCGAGTCTTAATGATATAGGTATTTCTTTTGATGAGATTGCTGATTGTATTGAGGCTAATTCTTTTGCTAGTCTTGTAAAAGATATTCCTGAGTTGGCACAAAGAGAAGGGTTCTAATATGAAAGATATTACAGATATATACAATTCAGATGCATATGGCAGACTTTTTAATACTGTTGCTGATATATATGAATGTGAATGTGAAGAAGATTTAGTATGTGTTGCTCATAATATTTACAATGAGAATAGAACTAACCACTATACTATCCAAGATTGGATTCTTAATTTAAGAAGTAAAGAATATGAGCAAGGTATGCAAGCCTTAAGAACTTTAGATGATAAATATTGTTGTCTTGGAGTATTGTGTGATATAACTCCTAACAATGTTTGGTTTGAAGATGGAAATTTAGACCTTAGAAGTAATTATACAAATCAGAGTGGTACCTTGCTAGATAATGATATTCTTCATGATTTAGGTATTGCTGATGTTACTCAAAAGATTCTAGCTGGTCTTAATGATATGGGTACTTCTTTTGATGATATTGCTGATTGCATTGAGGCTAATTCTTTTGCTTCATTGTTATTTCATGCTCCAGAGTTTAATAAGAAAGGTAGTGAATAATATGAGTGGCGTTACTTATAAGTCAATGGTTATGTTTGAGAATAATTGGGGTGTGTATGGATATCAGTCCCACAACTTGGGAATGTTTACCTGTATTGAATGTACTCCGAAAAAGAATATAGATTCGTTAGATGTATTTGAGGTAAATTCTGATACCCGTTGGGCTATTGATGATGAAGATACACAAGGGTTACAAGGATTAGAATGTTATGATTGTGGGGAAGTTTTATGTGTAGCATATGTACCTTATACTAACGAACAAAACTTGCGTTCTAACTTGCCTGATTTAGATTTATTGAATAAAGCATTTGAGTTATTAGTAGAAGCAAACCAAGCCACTAGTGATTGGACTTATTTAAGCATACCAAAGGAGTTAACATAATGGGTGACGATTGGATTTGGACTAGTTATCCAGAAACTATGACGTTAGAAGAATATCGTAAGAATAGAGATAAAGTTGAGCCTAAGAACTCTGAGTTTGTTTCGGCATTGTTTCCTATTGAGGCTACACTTAAAGAAATGGGAGAAAAATGAGTAATGGTAATGTAGTTATTGTCCAGCCTAAGATTGATGATGAGCATATAGATAGTTATTGGTATGATGGTTTAATTGCTCATACTATTGATTATGAATTATATGCTCGTGGTGAGATTAAGATTATGATGGTAGATGAAGATGGTAATTATGTGGGTATGTATGATGGTAAGGCTAGAGATAATTATCGTAAACCATTGAATGACAATGACTTGAAGAAAGTCTATGCTTGTGAGGGTGGCTATATTACTGATAATAATAACTGGTTTGAAATCAATATAATCAATGAACCAGACTTTGGGGTTATTGTTGATACCTATGATGAGGGTATCGAACGTCTAATAGAAATGAGTGGTAAGTAATGAGTATATTTAATAATGACACATATGTGATATTTAAAGATTCAATCCTTGACGAACTTTTTGAGGAGACTAATGGCTCTGTTCATATTGTTTGGTATGGTGGTAATATGTTTAATGTTTTTATAGACAATGTTGAGATTGACGTATTTACCTATGGTGGAGTTCCTGAGATTACTTTCGATATTGCCTATGCTTTATGTCAAGATCATTTTGATGAAATAAAGCAAGAATGGAACAGTGAAAATGAGTGAGGGCTATTCTCATATCTTATGGCTCGATGCTATTCTCAAAGACTTATTGGAGTCAGATGTACAACCAATTCATCCAGATTGGGATAGTAAAGAAAGTTATAAATCTGTTCAGTTAGCGAGAGCAACTTCAGATTTTAGTAATCTATCAGGCCAAGAAAAGAGAGATATTTTTCTCTTTTTGTGTGGTTGGGTATTAGACAAACATAGCGGGTTAGATTTAGAGGAAAAAGAAAATGATGAGTAATCACGAAACTAAAGAATCATTGAAGAAACAGTCTGAGTATTCAGATTTATCTAGAGCATTGTTAATGGCTAGGTCTATGGAAGATACAGAAATGGTTGTTGGGCTACTTAAAGAAGTAGATGTAATTCTAGATTCCAACCCTGTAGATAGACTTATTATGCTTGGGTGTCTAGTTAATCTTTCACATTCGTGTGCTAGTGGAATGGCTGCACTTCTTGATATAGAAATTGCGGATATTGTATTAATGGATGCTACTGCTCAATATCATATTGAAGCTGAGACTATGAATAACTTTACAGATGAGGCTTAGTATTTAATGTAAGCAATGTGGTGTTTTAAAGATGTTGAAATAGGGCTAGCGGGTTTTTTCCTTTCTGTCGTGATGGGAAACCTGCACTATTTGTTGTAATAGTGTTTACTAACCAGAGTTGTTTGTTGTCTTACTTTTCTTAAGATAATGGGAAAGGTTTCCCGCCCTATTTCTACTTTTTATATTCTAAGTATATCCATAATCTGTAAACTATATATCGTTAGGATATTAATAAAACTATTTTACAATCATATTGTTATTTTCGGGGGTTTTTAGAGAGTCTAATATCCCTATATAGAATAGAATCTAAGGGGTCTAGAAGGCTAGCTGATGGCCTTTGTTATTCGGGCGGGACATTGGGATATCATATCTCCCTAGTAAGAGAATAAGATAAGAGGCAAGCCAAAAAAGATACCTACCAACAAGGAGAAAAGAATGTTAACGATAATAACAATACTATTCATAATAACCCTAAGCATACTAATAACAAAAGTTAGTTAAAACAAACATAAAGACAGAGAACAAGGTTCCGCTATGATAACGGAACTAATGACGGGGGTCTGCTGTGCCATAATGTGCATTCTATTTGAGAGTTTTTTGATATAGAATAGGCTATTTCTAGCTGTTTGTAGATGATATTCGCCTATATATAAAAGAATTTAATATAAAACACTCCCTTATATAACCCTTACTAGGAGAATATAAGAGTCGTTTAGACCCGCCGGTTATGGGTTTTGTTGGTGTTTGGTTCATATGTATAGTATATCAAGATTATTGTAAAGTTAGAGGTTGAGTATCTCCCTCCGCAAATATGATATTAAATTATTTTATTTGTGTTTTTGTAGAAAAAGTCAAAATTTGTTCCGCTGGCGTTTTTTACATATAATGTTTCTTTATAGGTAAGTTGGCGATAATTGTTGGCGGTATTTGTTGTATTCAGTTATTGCCCGCAAATATCCTCAACAATTGTGGCATTCTTTAACTCCATAAATAAAAAAGAAAAATATCTTTTCATAAATTCGGGACTCTATTGTTTTCCTCTATTCTTAGAGTAATTAAAACAATAAATACTAACCGTTATATCCCCGCAAATAGTTTAGACGGGATTTGAAGAATTTATCCTCTAGTCTAAACTCATATATCTACCAGCAAGTAATTACTCCAAGGTTAGACTGTCACTTTTGTGGCAGCCGAATCTGGAGTATTTTTTTTGCCCTCATTTAACGCAGTAAAAAAAAGTTTCTTTTTTCAGTTTTAGAATCAAAAACTCGAGAAAATATAAAGTTTATTTATTTCCAAATAGGTAGACGTTAAAATAACCCCAACATCTAACACCAGATAAAACGGTCGTTTTTTGCTCCTTCGTCGCAAAAAGGGACGACCGCCTAATGTGGCTGTCTGATGTTGATGTTTGTGTGTGCGGTATTTATTACACATCCCATTTGTTATCGCACCAGAGGAGGCTGTTGTTCCAAAACAGCCGCAGGCTGTTTTGGAACAACAGGCCAACAGCTATTAGACAAAAAAAAGGGGAGAGGCTGAGGGAACGTGAAACCCCCAACCTCTCCCCTAATCTTATTTAGAAGTTTACGTCTTTTACGCTAACTCCAACATTTACGAGATTAGTTTCATCATTTAGAATCCCACTCATTTGAGCGGTAACTAAATCTTCCATTTCTCTATCTGTAAGCATTTTTCCTTCATCGCATTCCATACCGATTATCATTGTAAATAGTCTTAGTGTTTTCATTTAGAAGTCCTTTCCAAAGTGTTCATTTATTTTATAGGCTAGGTATTCTTTATTTCCATTAGCGGGGTGATTCTTTATGCTGTTTTCTAATGATGACTCTTCAGCCAACTTTACTTCAGACTTATTACCGTAAGTCTGAACATAAAGTTGATGCCAAGCACTTTCTGCTTCTGATTTGAGAATGTCAATCTCAAACTCTAAGTCTGCTATCTTTCCATCTTTCTTACCTTTACCCATAAGGTATCCGGCAAGAACAGAACCCATCATTAGTACTACCTGAAACCAAAATAGATTTCTCATTGAATAAAATCTCCCGTCAACTCAAACAAACCATCTAGTTTGTTATTTACAACAATAAGCACTCTCTTTAGTTGAGCATTTTGTTCTTCTAAGTCATAAAGATTATTTAGTTTTTTGTGTATCTCTTCCATAGTTCTTGTTATTCTGGCAATCTCAACATCTTTCTCTACAACAGTCATTTCTAAAGAAGTAATCACTTCTGCTAACTCAAAGTTAGAATAGTTCTCTAACTCAAAGATTCTTGCTTGTCTAACACTACTAGGAATAAATACTTCTTCTCTATTCTCCATTTTTATTTCCTATCTATTAGGCCCGATTAGTCGGGGGTAAGGGGTGGAACCGATAAGGCCACCCTAGCACACTCTCCCGCTTGTCTCGCATTGGCAAACTAAAAAAGAAAAAACCAAAATTTTGATCCGGGGAATAGTTCTACATAATGTTTTCGCATAGAGATGTTTGAGATTATTATTGTTGATTATTGTTGCCGTTAGTTATTCGCTTATTTATTCCAGTTTATTGTTGAGATAAGACGAAGAGATGCTGGCGTGCCAAAATCGCCGGAGGCGATTTTGGCACGCCAGCCCTGAAGCGGACGCGTCAAGGGGAGGGGCCGTCGCCCCTCCCCTATTCGCCGCAGACCTTCGGTGCCTGCCTTCCCTTCGGGTCGGGGGCTTGTTCCCCTACCCGCTACTAGTAACCATCGCAGGCTAGGCTCTCACCCGTACTTGGGCGAAACCCTCGGGCGAGAAGTCTACGCGGCACTCTCCCGCTTGAACCTCCGCCCAATGCTTGCGAATGGTTGCGGACACCGTAGGCCGGTCGCTTTTGGCGACAGCGCCGAATGTCCCCTTGAGGGCTACGCCTTGCTTGGGGGTAACCTTCGCAAGAGTCTCAAGAAGTTCTACAATAAGAACCTTCTTACGACCTCGTGGGGAAACCTGTACGGAATCCGCTGAAATGAACTCATCGTTCATTTGTCTAATCACCTCCCGTCTTGAGCCGTTGCTCTTAGTGTTTCGAAGAATCCGAACTTTACCGGATTACCTGACAAAGAACAGACTACCGGCCTAGAGCTATTGAGTCCACTTCTGCTCATTCTTTTATTTTTATTCTCAATAACTAACCTACTAAAAAAGCCTCATTATTTGACACCACTAGATGCTGTCGTGCCAGGATCGCCTGCGGCGATTTTGGCACGACAGCCCACTCCGTAGCCTCGGGGGTTTCCCCCCGAGGATTTGCGGAACTTAGACGTACTGCTTCTCACATAGGCAGCATTTGTCGTTGTAGTAAAAATCTGATTCCTTGCGCTGTTTGATGGTCTGCCTGCGAACGATTAGGGGTATGTAACTACCGCCTTTGGCTCGGGGGTCATTGTGAAAACAGTCGTGACAGACTAAGCCGTTACCGCCTAGGCGATGAACAAAATAACAGCCTTTGAGTTTTGGAGAAGTCATTATGAGCCTTTCGGACTAGGGGACTTGATTACATACTGAAATCTACTAGCTAACGGCCTGCGAGTCAAGCCTTAGCGAGTATTTATTCTATTTATTTATTTATCTAACCCCAAGCAATGCTGGCGCTCCAAATCGCCGGAGGCGATTTGGAGCGCCAGCCCCGAGCGCGACAAGGCCCGCTCTGAGGGGGCAGAGCGGGCCTTGAGCTAGAGTAATTCGGGGGAGAGGTTCGCACCTCTCCCCCTACGGCTGCGGCTATCGGGATTGCCGCTGGCACCTCGCACCCCGTAGCAAGCGGGGGGCGCTACTGATACGATTCATCCGCTAGCGGATACGCACCTGCGCGTATCCCTCCGGTGAGAAATCAATACGGCATTCGCCGCTTTGTATAACGCACCAGTGCTTCCGAATCGTTGCTGCTACCGTCGGGCGGTCACTCTTGGCGACTACTCCAAAGGTTCCCTTAAGCGCAACACCCTGCTCGGGTGTGACGTTCGAGAGAGTGTCAAGCAAATCCTGAATAAGAATTTTCTTGCGCCCTCGCGGGGATACCTGTACGGCATCAGCAGGTAGAAATTCATCTGCTGGCATAATAATCACCTCGATTCTTGGGCCGTTGCCCGATAGTTACGATGGGAACCTTGCCGTTCCCTGCTGACAAAGACCAAACTAATCGCGATGCCGTTCCCAGTCAATTTCTGTACGTCATTATTACCTCAAGAAACTTATCATTTGCGCACATTCCATAAAATGTAAATACCGCTACGACTTGACACGGGCGTGCCTTTTTGCGAGAGCAAAAAGGCACGCCCGCCCTGAGCAACCGGCATCAGGGCGAGCGTACGGCCTTTGGAGGCTCGCTGTTAGGCGAAATCCTCGGGGGTGATGGAGTCCCAATCCATTGCGTCTACGACTTCCTCGGGGCTAATCCCGAGGAGTTCGGTCACCTCTAGGTGACTAACGCCTAAATCTAGCGCTCGGGCGATAATGGCGGGGCCGAGAGCGTCAAAGGCGCGTGACATAAGAAGCACACCCGTTATGGCGTGACGGATAGAGTCGGGGTCGCCATTGACGACCAACTCGTGAAGGTTAAACATTGCCTGTACGCTTACCTCTAGCGTTTCTGTTAGTAGATTACGCTCTTGCTCGTTCATTCGGTGGAGCCTCTCTGTTAGGTGACTTGCTTACAAAAGAGAAACTACTAGCTATTGGCCTGCGAGTCAAGTCGGAGCGGGGATTTATTCTATTTTATTTACAATGCCAAGCCAAGAGATGCTGGCGCTCCAAATCGCCGGAGGCGATTTGGAGCGCCAGCGCATAGCAAAGCCCCCACCGTTGCCGGTAGGGGCTTTTATTGCTAAGGCGGGGTGGCTTAGTTATCCAGCCCCTTAAACGTGCGTTCGATGTCTCGGATTGTCTGCGCTGCCCACGCATAGGCGAGTCCCTGTAACTCGTCTGCGATAGGCTCCCCCACTAGAAGGCAGAGAGCGATTCTCAAGCCCTCTTGCTCTCCCTCTATTTTTAGGGCTTCGGCATTGTGCGGGTAGTTAAATGCGTCTAGGCGTAACTCGCTTATTCCTAGTCGAATGGCTATGGCCTCAACAGCCGATTTGAGGTCTTTAACCCTTTCCATTATCGGATAATGGAAACCTGCCTGATAGTGAAAAAAGTTAAAGATCGCGTCTTTAAGTTTTTTTTCGTATGCTTCTGCGCTAGTCGCGATGTCCATTGGGAGAGCCTTTCGGTTGGGTGGCTTGGGTACAAATGAGAAACTACCAGCTCACGGCCTGCGAGTCAAGCCGGAGCGGGTATTTATTCTATTTATTTTTGTTAGCGATACCAGATAATGCTGGCGCTCCAAATCGCCGGAGGCGATTTGGAGCGCCAGCGCATAGGAAAGCCCCCGCCTCACGGCAGGGGCTTTCCCGTATTCCGCTAAGGGGGTTAGCGGATTCTTACCTGAGCGTATCCCTCAGGCGAAAAGTCAATACGGCACTCTGAAGCCTGAACCTCGCTCCAATGCTTGCGGATAGTCGCCGCAACCGTTGGCCGGTCAGACTTAGCAACCTCACCGAACGTACCTTTGAGAGATACGCCTTGCTTTGCGGTTACTTTCTTTAGTGTTGCGAGTAGGTCGGGGATTAGGATTTTCTTTCGACCTCGGGGCGATACCTGAACATCGCTAGCGTCAATAAACTCATCTACGGGCATTTGGCACTTTCCTTTTCTTAGTAGGTAGTTAGAGTAGAAAGTCTCCGCTCCAACAGAGATAAATCTACTCCTCCCTACTAAGTGAGTCAAGTTGGAGCGAGAGTTTTTCTAGAAACTTTTTGAGTAGCTGTCGGCCCGAGCGTTTATTCCACCTAACATAAAACCTAAGACGACTTGACACGGGCGTGCCTTTTTGCGAGGAACGAGCAAAAAGGCACGCCCGCCCTGAGCAACCGGCATCAGGGCGAGCGTGCGGCCTTGCGGAGCGGACTAGATAATCACGCCCTCCATCAGGTTTACCAACGCATCAGCCGTAGTTACCGGAGCGTAGCCGTAGGCAATAGCGGCGATTATTTCTCTATCGCCATTTTTTGCGGCGACTCTTAGAACGTGAGAGATAATGGCGACGACATTAGAGTCATTGCTTATCTTATGGGCGATAGAATCGGTGCGATTTATTAGAGCGCTTCTTATGGCTTGAGTTTGTTCAGGATTCACGTTGGAGCCTTTCGGTTAGGCGACTTGCTTACAAGAGAGAAACTACCAGCTATTGGCCTACGAGTCAAGCCGGAGAAGGTATTTATTCTATTTTATTTTAGAACTGATACCGAGCAATGCTGGCGCTCCAAATCGCCGGAGGCGATTTGGAGCGCCAGCCCTGAACGCAACAAAGCCCGCTCTGAGGGGGCAGAGCGGGCTTTGCGATAATGGCGGCCCCCCACGCCCCGTATGCGGGCGTAATGCCTTCAGCAAACCCAACGGGTTATGCGGGGGGGGCCACGAACTAGAAGTTGAGAGACTCAATCCACGCTGCGACAATCGGCAGGACTATGAACGCCGAGATGCCGAGCAGATACGGGAAGACCTGCCTCCACCTATCTTGGAGACTAAAGAATACCTCTACGCTATCGAAACGACGGTTCATCAGATTACCTTTCCGATTAGTGTGATGACTAGAGCGCCTAGACCTATTAGGGCTAGGAATCCTAGCGTTATTAGGGTCACGCCGAGTAGCCCTGCGGCCACCTCTGCGAAACTATCTTCGCGAACATTCTTGAACCACACGTTAGATAGTTTCATAGTTTTCCTTTGCTCGGGGTTGGTTTCCATAGTTAGAAACTACTAGCTGATGGCCTGCGAGTCAAGTCTATTTGGTTATTTATTCTAAGTTTATCTAATACCGATACCAGCCTTTGCTGTCGTGCCTCACATTTATGTGAGGTGTCGTGAGGCACGACAGCCCGATAGGTTTCCGGGCGCGAAAAAGCCCCCCTTGCGGGGGGCTTCTGCCGACTCTCCGAGGCCGCTAGGCGACCTCGGGGCGGTCTTCCCGGCAGTCGTGATGCCCGCTGTAGCAAAACTCGTCGCTATCGAACTCTATAGAGTCATCGCCCTCAACGAAAATAAGCATCCCTGCGGCCATAGCCTCGTAATGCCCCTCGGGGTTCTGAATGATAGCCATGTAATCCCTGTCCGTTTGAGGGTCAAGCGCCTCAACGGCATAACCGATTAGAGCAGTTTTATCCGCCCAGTCCGCGTCCCAAAAGTTTCGAGACTCAATAAAGCGCATAAGTCTCCATTCTTTGACATCAAGTAAGCCGCCAAAGTGAAAATCTAGCAAGTGGCGAACGGTTTCGATGGTCTCCATTTTTTCCCCTTAGATCGGGAGTGCGGGGTGCGCTCCAACAAGGACAAAACTAATCGCGTTACCTATTTGAGTCAAGTTATAGAGGCAAATTGAGGAAAAGAATAGGTTCACTCTAAGTAGCCAAAAGCTATCACCACTCAACGCTGGCGTGCCTCACATTTTTTTGTGAGGTGCCGTGAGGCACGCCAGCCCGATGGGTTTCCGGGCGCGAAAAAGCCCCCCTTGCGGGGGGCTTCTGCCGACTCTCCGAGGCCGCTAGGCAGCCTCGGGGCGAGATTCCCGGCAGTCGTCGTGCTGGTCGATACAAAACTCATCAAGGTCGAAATCTAAGATACCTGAGGATTCTATGTGGCTAAGCATACCGACAGCCATCGCTTCGTAGTATCCCTCGGGGTTATTCATAATGACCTGATAATCATCGGCGGTCTGAGGGTTGATAACGCTCACCGCAAAACCGATAAGCGTCATTTTGTTTTCCCAATTTGCTTCCCAAAAGTTACGAAACATAATGGCACGCATTAGTTTCCATTCATCGTGGAATGGCATAGTAAATGAATCCTGATGAAAATCTAGCAAGTGGCGAACGGTTTCGATGTTGTCCATTTTGTCCCCTTAGGTTGGGAGTGCCGGTTGCGCTCCAACAAGGACAAAACTAATCGCGTTTCGGTTTTGAGTCAACTTCTGCTAACGATTTGAGCAAAAGAATAGGTTCACTCTAAGTGGCCACCAGCTACCACCAGACCCAGCGGGCGCACGCTACGAGGAACGAGTAGCGGGCAGCGTGCGCCCGCCCCCGAGGGGGAGTCACGGAGAGTGGTTGCCCACCCTCCGTGACCCGACCGGCCCCTACAGGTAGTCGTGGGCGATGTTGCGGATTATGTCGTTTACCCAACGGTCGGGCCAATCGAGGTAATCCTGAGACTCTGCGAATACGTCCACCGCATTGGCAAATGTGGTCACGCCTACGATAGCGTGCGGGAATCCCATACGGACTAAGGATAGGCTCTGAGTCCATTCCATAGAGTCTAGGGCTAGGATAAGGGGCATTAGGGCATCTATTGAGTGAACAGATCGCGCCTCGCCGCTGGCGTGAGCCTCAATGAGGCTAAGGCGTAGCGCCTTGCCCTCTGCGTCTAGTGAGTAATTCGGCATAATCGTGGAACCTTTCAGGTGAGGTGCGCCGGTTGCGCTCCAACAAGGACAAACCTACTAGCGTTCCGAATCTGAGTCAAGGCGGGAGAGCAAATTGAGGAAACAATGATGTTCACTCTAAGTGGCCAAAAGCTACCACCACACTCAGCGGGCGCACGCTACGAGGAACGAGTAGCGGGCAGCGTGCGCCCGCCCCCGAGGGGGGGTCACGGAGAGTGGTTGCCCACTCTCCGTGACCGGGTCGGTTAGAAATCGCACTCGTGGTTTACGTCGTGGTCGTCAAGGTTGGGAAGTTCGTGCCTCCACGCTTGGTAGAGAATCGCTTCCTCTAGCGCTGCTGCGCTGTAGTTTAGGATTGTGTAATCGAGCCACTTAGCGCCCGACTCTGCGGAAATCGTGCGAGAAATCTCGCAACGAAATGCGCGAACTAATGGGGCAAGTGCCGAACGCGACGCGGTTTCGGCGGCTAGGACTTTCTGTGTGTTGGTCATAAGAGAAATCTACCCTAGATTAGATTCTGAGTCTAGTTATGCGGCTAAAGATTGTCTCAAGATGTTGAGGTTAGAATACTCACTCTAAGTGGCCAAAAGCTATCACCAGCCGTTGCGGGCGCACGCTACGAGGAACGAGTAGCGGGCAGCGTGCGCCCGCCCCCGAGGGGGGCCACGGAGAGTGGTTGCCCACTCTCCGTGACCGGGTCGGTTACTCCTCCCAGCCGACGATGCGGTCGGGGACTTCCCAGTCCTCAACGTCGCCGTCGTCCTCGCTGCGGACAGAGCGGGCGTAGACCTCGGGGTCATCGAAACTGAATTCGTAAACCTTGACCTCGATAGGAGCGCCCCACTGAATTCCAGAGAGGGCCGCGTCCCACTCCATTGCCAATTCGCTTGCGGTCTTGCCAGAGACGTTCGGCATCTGCCAAATCCATTCTCTCAGGGAGTCCGCCGGTTGCTCGCTCCAATAAGTACAAACTACTCGCGTTCGGAATCTGAGTCAACTTCTGCGTGCGAATTGAGGTAAAAATGATGTTCACTCTAAGTGGCCAAAAGCTATCACCACACAACGCTGGCGCACGCTACGAGGGACGAGTAGGCGGCAGCGTGCGCCAGCCCGGGCCAAGGTCACTCTGAGTGATGAGGGGGGAGCGCCCCGACCCTTGCGGGCCGGGGCTTGACCCCTAGACTCAGATTGAGAGTCTAAAGACCCTGGCTAGGTCTATGATTTCATCGCAAGCGGCTATTGCCTCGGTGCGAGGGACATCGTCGCCGCGTAGTGGGGCTAGGTCACCCAACACGCTTTGCATAGCGTGGCTGTAGGGGTTATCCATTCCCCAAATGCCGGTGGTCATGAGCACGTTGAAGATAACGTGAGCGTTCATGAACGTGCACCCCCACAATTCCTGTATCCGTTCCTTAATAAGTACGGAATTGGTGCTTACGGTTACCGCCGCATCGGTTGTCGCGGTTGCGACCTCTCCAGAGAAGTTCGGCATGTGGCCAAATCCATTCTCTCGGGGAGGGAGCCGGTTGCTCTCTCCAATAAGTACAAACTACCAAACATCAGTATGCGAGTCTATTTGTGCGCCTAATTATTACCTCAAGATTAAAAAAAGAATCCAAAAAAAACCAGCTCCCGGCTTGACACGGGCGAGCGGGTGTGATTTGTTCTGCGGCCACTCTAAGTGACATTTTTTCCCATACCAGCCAACGCGGGCGAGCTTAGCACACGGTAGATCGTGTGTGCGTATGGGGCGGCTCGCCCGCCGAACCCCAAAGGGGAGGGGAGAGGCTGGAGCCTCTCCCCTTTGCCCCCGGGAGTTACTCCTCCCAGCCGGTGATGCGGTCGGGGACTTCCCAGTCCTCAACATCGCCGTCATCCTCAAGCGGGAACCGGTCGGGGCTGACCGTGTGGAGGATGCTGTCCAACTGTCCGAGCGGATGCCCGAACATGTGTTCTATCAAGCCGCGTGCGTCAAACGCGGGGCTAGCAGAGAAGTTCGGCATGTGGCCAAATCCATTCTCTCGGGGAGGGAGCCGGTCGCTCTCTCCAATAAGTACAAACTACCAGCTAATGGCTTGCGAGTCTATTTCTGCGGGCTATTTCTTTGCATTATTTCTTTTTTTATTTGTGAGCAGAACTTGACAGCGTACTAAACTTGTACTAGACTACCCCACCACTCTGCGCTGGCGCACGCTACGAGGGACGAGTAGGCGGCAGCGTGCGCCAGCCCGGGCCAATGTCACTCTGAGTGATGAGGGGGGGGGGAGCGCCCCGACCCTTGCGGGCCGGGGCTTGACCCCTAGGCTGCGTCTACCCAATCCATCATTAGGTAAACGATTACCTCGGAGGCAATCATCGCCTCGGAGTGTGGAGTATTAGTCCGACGCAGGCCGATTAGTGAGGCCATTACTCTCTCGCCTGCGGTATGGGCCATTCCCTCGGTTGCCCAAATCATAGTGGACGATAGGGCTCCGAATACCGCTTGAGCGGTTCTTGAGTCAACATTCCACAATTCTTTGATGCGCTTAGTGATTGCTATTGAGCAAGGCGCTACGGTTACCGCCGTATCGGTTGCCGCGATTGCGACCTCTCCAGAGAAGGTAGGCATTTGGCCAAATCCAGTCTCTCGGGGAGCGAGCCGGTTGCTCTCTCCAATAAGTACAATTTACCAAACATCAGTGAGTGAGTCTATTTCTGCGCCTCATTGTTTCCTCAAGATAATAAAAGAAATCCAGCTCCCGGCTTGACACGCAGCCGCGGCTGTGATTTATTCTGCGACCACTCTAAGTGACCAAAAATGCCAAACCAAGCCGAGCGGGCGAGCTTAGCACACGAAGAGCGTGTGTGCGTATGGGGCGGCTCGCCCGCCGAACCCCAAAAGGGGAGGGGAGGGGCCGGAGCCCCCCCCCCTTGCTCCCCCGGAGGGTTACTCCTCGTCTCGGAAGACGGGGTACCAACGCTCACCCTCGGGGGTGACGATGAGAACATCGGCAGCCTCGGCAGCGGCGACGAGAATGTCCACCGTCGCTTCGAGTATTAGCAACTCGAAGGTTGTGGTGAACGAGGTGACCGCGTCAAGCGCCTTGTCCGTAGCCTTGAACGCGTCGGCCAACTCTTGCGCCTCGTAGCGGTTCACGTAGAACCCCTCTAGGCGTTTCGCGAGAACCGTCGCGTCGGCTACCGCGGGTGCGGTCTTGCTAAGAGAGAGAATCGGCTTCATGCCGTAGTCCATTCTCTTGGGGAGTCCGCCGGTTGCTCGCTCCGATAAGTACAAACTACCAAACACGCCTATGCGAGTCCATTTCTGCGCCTCATTTTTTCCTCAAGATAAAAAAAAGAATCAAAAAAAAACTAGCTCCCGGCTTGACACGCAGCCGCGGCTGTGATTTATTTTATGACCACTCTAAGTGACCAAAAATGCCAAACCAAGCCGAGCGGGCGATCCTAGCACACGGTAGATCGTGTGTGCTTGGGCGGCTCGCCCGCGTGACCCCAAAGGGGGAGGGGAGAGGCCGGAGCCCCTCCCCTTGTTCCCGGCTCCCTTAGACTTCGTACCCGTGGCGGGTAAGAATGTCCCGGGTCATTGAGACGATTGTCTCGTTGAGGGCAACCATCTCAGCCCCGAACGATTCGCCGTGAGAGCGAATGTTGATGTCAATCCCCGCATTGCGGATTGACATTCTCAGCCGGGACTCAGCGTCGCGAACGAAGTCGCGAAGCACACTTGCCCCACTCTCGGTTATTCCGGCCATAACTGTCTCCTTAGGTTCGTGGAGCGAACCGGTTGTTCCCTCCAACAAGTACTAACCTATCGCGTCCCCGTGTGCGAGTCCACTTCTGCGCCTAAATGTTTCCTCAAGATAAAAAAAAGAATCGAAAAAAAACCAGCTCCCGGCTTGACACGGCGGCGCGCCTGTGATTTATTCTGCGGCCACTCTAAGTGACATTTTTTCCGCCCCCAGTTCTCGCGGGCGATCCTAGCACACGGTAGATCGTGTGTGCTTGGGCGGCTCGCCCGCGTGACCCCAAAGGGGAGGGGAGGGGCCGGAGCCCCCCCCCCTTTTCCCGGGAAGTTTACTTTGTCCACTTAATGGCAAAGTCGATTGCCTTAGGCAACATCACTTGGATGTCGTACTCATCCTCGGTGTAGTAGTCTGTGATGAGGTACTGTAGCGCCTCACTTATGACCTCGGGGGAGAGTGTGGCAACAAACTCCATGGCCGCCTTGACGCACATGATAGGCATGTGAATCGGGTCAAGGCTAACGGCCTTGGCGTGTGCCGCGATTGCGGCCTTGCTAAGAGAGAGAATCGGCTCCATGCCGTAATCCATTCTCTAGGGGAGTCCGCCGGTTGCGTGCTCCGATAAGTACAAACTACCAAACACGCGTAGGTGAGTCCACTTCTGCGCCTCATTATTACCTCAAGATAATAAAAAAAATAAATCCGGCTCCCGACTTGACACGGGGCCGCGGCTGTGATTTATTTCACGGCCACTCTAAGTGGTCAAAAAAGCGTATCCATATTTAGCGGGCGATCCTAGCACACGAAGAGCGTGTGTGCTGTCCGGGCCGCCCACGTAACTGTTGTTCTGGGGGGCCGCTGGGCGCGGCGAGCCGCGATGTGGGGCGCGGCGAGCCGCGATGTGGGGCGCGGCGAGCCGCGATGTGGGGCGCGGCGAGCCGCGATGTGGGGCGCGGCGAGACGCGATGTGGGGTACGTCAAGCTGACTCCAGGCCAGAACCAGGGCTCGGGCCTGGGCGCGCAGAGGGGGGAGAGGCCGGAGCCCCTCCCCCGCCTCGCCTGCGGGGTTATGCGATGCAGTAGATTAGGAAGCAGAGCAGCTCTGCCCTGCGCTCTTCGCTCAAGAGCGGGGTCGTGTGGTACGTGTAGTCGAGCAACATAATCAGTTCGCCGTGTGTCATAGTTTTCCTTTTTTCGGGGAGCCGGTTGCTCCGATAAAGATAACTTATCACCGGCCCTAGTGTGAGTCAAGTTGGAGCGGGTATTTCTTTTATTTTATTTATCGGGCCGCGCTGTTGGCCGCGCTGTCGGGGTAGGTCGCGTGGTGTGTGCTGTTGTGTGAGTAGGGCAGGGCGGGTACGCCCTGCTGGCTCTGCCCTGGCCTGACCCAGGGTCGCGAGCTGGCCTGACCCAGGGCCGCGAGCTGGCCTGACCCAGGGCCGCGAGCTGGCCTGACCCAGGGCCGCGAGCTGGCCGCGTCCTGGCCTACACGCGACAACGCCGCGACCCACGCTATCGGGTCGCGGTGTTCGCCTATGGCGGTACGATAACCCGCACCCCTTGAGACTCTCGCACTAGGCGAGAGTCTCGCGGGCTACGTGCTAGGCGCTTAGGGCTATTAGTTCGGTTGCGACGTTACCGGCGTTGGCGATTGTGTGGACTAGTGCGGCCTCAAGCGCGGTAGTCTGTCCATCGGTCGCAAGCATTAGCAACATCTCGCGGATAGTCCGGTCGGCGTTGGAATGGCCAAGAATCGCCTCGGTCACTCGGCGCGTTATTTCGTCAAGCCGTATTTCTACTGCGCGGTGCTGGTGGTGATTCATTATGTCCCCTTTGGTTGGTTGGTTGGTGGTACGGTAACCCGCACCCCTTGAGACTCTCGCACTAGGCGAGAGTCTCGCGGGCTACGTGCTAAACGCTTACGTGGTGGAACGCTATCACCGCGTTCGCGTTCTCGGCACCGATTACGTTCCCACCGATTACGTGACCGGCGAGACGCGCAAGCCATACGCGGCGCTCTTTAGTTGGCATCGCGGCTATTGCTATCGCGGCACCACGTAGGCGAGGCTCTGACTCAAACAGTAGGGCCGCGTTTGCCTTGAGGCGGAGACTCAAGGCATCTTGCTCCCCTACTACTTGCGCGCGGTCCGCGTTGCCACCGGTGTCCGGTAGGTCTAGCGTGGAATCGAACATTTGTTCCCCTTTGGTTAGATTCCGAGCGGGTGTCTCCCGCTCGGCCTTGCCCCTAAAGCGTACCGCGTCGCGGGTGCCGCGCATAGCATCGGGGCCGCGATTAGGCGAAGAATCGGGAGCTTGACCGCGCAGCGTGGCCAGCTATGGGCCGATTCTCACGCCGCGTGGTCGTTGGAGGTCGTTCTGGCAGATGGTGCGCCAGCACGACAGACTTCTCCTAATATTTATTCAATTTTTCAAAAATATGTATTCAAGTTTTTGAATTCTTGCATTCAAGTTTTTGAATTTTTGGGTTGTTGTATATTTATGATGAAAGGGGGGCTTTTGGGGTTGTTTGGTTATATTTATTGGTATGTAGGCACTCTCTGTAAGGTTCGCATGTTTCGTCGCTCTACGGGGCACACAGGGGGCTCTCCGGGGATTGTACACGCCTATATCATGGGCCTGTTTGCATACCTATTGTTGCTTTGTTGTGTTTGATGATTTGGCTTGCTACCCATTGGGCGACGGGTGCTGCGATGCCGTTTCCGATCATGCGGAGTCTGGGTGTATCTTTGACGGCTCTGCCGTCTGCGAGCGTGGCGCAATGGCCTTCGGGCCAGCCCATGAGTCGTTCGCATTCCAATGGGCTAAGCCGCCGGAGTTGATGGGTCCCGCCCGTTTCGGGTCTGAGGTTATCGACCGCAATGAGGGTCGATTCGCGTTCATGGGTGCTCGCGACCAATGATGGGGCTATTGTTCCTTCGCCGTATTTTCCATATCCTGTTGATACAAAGATGCTTGGCGCTGGAGGATCTCCAAGAGTTGTTCCGGGATCGGGGCGTTGCGGCTTTGAATTCGTTTCATGATGCCTGCGCAAGCTTTTGGGCTGAGGGTATATCGTGGGTGCGGACTCTCCTCCAGCATGGAAATCAGCGATGAGAAAGACTCTTCGCCTGCGTTGGGATAAGCCGAAGTTTTGAGCATCCAGGATTCGCCATTCGATTGCCATTGCCCCCAGCCCAACCATACTTTCGAGTACACGGAGAAATGACTGTCCATGTTCGGCACTAAGGAGTCCAACAACATTTTCTGCAACGGCGTATCGGGGATAAATTCCATCTGTGGCCTCTCTCATTTCTCGGATAATGCGGGCCGCTTCAAAGAAGAGAACTGACCGCTGACCTTTAAAGCCCTGCCGGGTGTCACCATAGACACCAGCGTTGCTTACATCCTGACAGGGGAACCCAAATGTGATGATATCAACAGGCTCTATGTCATATCCGTTGATATCAACTATATCACCATATCTAGTGACGTTAGGCCAATGCCGTTCTAGGATGCTAGTGCAGCGCTCGTCTTTTTCGACTTGCCACTTGCATTCTAGTCCCGCAGCATCAAAGCCTAAATCTAATCCACCTACTCCAGCAAAAAGTGACCCATAGGTCATTGTTTTAGATATCAAGTGTTTTACTTAGTATAGAAAAGACCGCTCGGCCCCTGAGGACCCGTAGGTCCAATCGGACCAGTAACATATTCAATTTTATCAGAAATAGTTGCTGGAATATTGTTTATATTCGAACGGCTATCTACATATATAAAAATACCAACTGCAACAATAATTAAAAGAAGCGCTATTGTTAATACATCGTTTAGACGTTCACTGTTATAGAGTAACCAGTTTTTCATATTTCCATCCTTTGTCTATCAGGGCATATAAGCTTTTGCATACCCTTTTACTATCATATGACTATTGACAGATCGACCTTGAAGGTGGGGGAACAATAGTTCGTCTAAAACAAGCGTTCCTAGGATGCGCCCATATTTCTCTGTCTTGTCTTTCGATGATTTCAAAATTACAGGTGTCCCAACGGGGATAAGTTCTTTGAGGTAAGTCTTGGAAACTATGCCCTCGGGGGTAGAAATTTCTGGAGCATTGATTCCAATAAGTCTAACAGGTGTCTTGCGCAATATGACATTAAAACCTAAATCAATGTCTAATTTTACTGTATCCCCATCAGTTACTGAAGCAACAGTTGCGTAATACTCATACATTACTGAGCAGCGCGCCAGATTGTCTTGCGGAAAGGCCAGCGGCCTTTAGCAAATTCTGTAATCCGTTCGGCTTCATTGTCCTCGTTGATTACGTCAATAGTTTCAGTCTGAGGGAAAGTGCTCAAGAGTCTGGTGATTGCGTAGTTGCGAGTCTTAAAACCTTCTTCGCTGGCTCCAACTGTCTTCCAGTTTCCACCACGAGCAACAAAACGCCACTCTCCTGCATTGTCTGTGTATACCTGTGCATTGCGTACTCTAATCATATTGAGATTATAGCACATCAAATTTGGGATTTAGGTGATTGCAACCACAATTCTTTGGAGAATGTTTTACCAACTTTGACAACTCATTATTCTTAACGGTCAAAATCTGGACATTATTCTCCAATTCAGCAATTTCTCGCTTCAACATAAGAATTTCAGTGTAACTGGTAGCAAAAATATCTTGATTCATTATTTCTCCTTGTCGCACAATAGACCAAAATTGGCAATAGCCCACAATATACATAGAATGCCAATGTAGGAAACTCCAAAAAATATCTCCCAAAAAATATCACTCATCGTCTTCATCCTCATCTGCATCGGGGTCTTCATAATCCTCTGGAAAGGCGCTCCAGAATTTTCCAAGATTTTTCATCCTAAACTCTTCATCCCACATATAGGGTAGAGCTTCTTCGTTTGCATCTGAGTTAAACATGTAGTTTACTTCACGAGCTATCTTTAAATCGACAAGCATCTGACGCTGAAGAATATTTACAATAATCTGCCAAGATAGAGCATTATCTAAATGACGGGCAGTCTCAACTATCTCAAGAAGAGATTCGCCATTATCCAACCAAGGAGGTACCCAATCACCAATCTGTGAATCGCCCATTTAGAAAGAGTCATCCTCGTCGTCCTCATGTCTTGCACCGTTGACAAGATGATCTCGCATAATTTCTAGGGCACCATTCAACATGCCATATATAGCCCAACCTTCAGAGAAACTGCCGATGTCGTAATCGATTTCGAGGTCGCCTGTTTCTTCATCTAGTGTGATGGTAACAATCTTGATGTCAGGCATTCCGTCTAATCGTTGCATCGGTTCCTCCAAACTGGACTTGCTTTTCTTTGTCTCGCTTTGGTCTATATACAAACTTCGTGTTCTGCCGTCTAGCCTCGGGACTAAAAGACTCATTAATATCATTGATATTAACGAATAGAGATGTTGTAGACCATAAGCGAGCGAGACTTGGGTCCCACAATACCATCAGGCACGAGCCTCCAGAACCGTTGAAAATCTTTGGTCGCCGCAGTGGTTTGCGGGCCGAAGGAACCATCTCCAATAAGATGTGTCCCATTGGCATAGTTCAACGCACACTGCCAATACTTGACCTCTTCATTTTGGGACCCTCCCTTAAGAATAGGACCATCTTTAACTTTATTAATAAGATCACCTTTAAGAACATCACTCGCTTTAATTTGCGGGACATTATATGTAACACCAGGAACGAGGCATGCATTAGTCCAAGGACGATTATAAGCAGACCAGGAGCCAACACCATATGCTGTTCCGCGGGCTTCTGCGGTACTACCATTCCCTAGCGATATGGCTACATGCCCAGAAGGACCATACCCAGAGTATCCGCTGTTCGCTCCCATAAAGAGCAATGCTCCGGGAGTATGGATAGCTTGGTCGATAGAGATTAACGTATGGTTATCTCTTCCCATGATTGCTTGATTCCAACTCCCATTCGGAAGTGATACCCCATTTCGACCAAAAACCCAATGGGTATATCCAGAACAATCAAAAGAACGAGGATTACGAACTGAAACAGCAGGGGCAGACGCATAGACATATGGCTTCCCGAACTGAGATCTTGCTGTATCAACAATTTGATTTGGTGTTGTCATTATTCTCCTTTTACCATGTCACTTGACATTGGCTACAACGATAGTGTTCCCAAAGTACAGGAAACTCACATTTACATTTATCTGACTCCTCATCACAAAGAATGCAATGATGAGACTGTTTACCCATTTTACCGCAATTCCAGCAAATGAGCAAGTGCTCAAATACTGACATAGTCGGTATATTCAAAAAGTTCCATTTGAACATATCCTTGCTGAACAAATAAAGTGGCACATTGCTTATGCACTATCCGATTGCCTGTATTTAATAAACACCATGATATCCTGTTTTCAACTCTAAGACCACACAAATTACAGAAAAAATCTGTAAGGGGTATCACTTATTTAAGCCAGTCTCTTTTTTTTTATCAAGGCTTATCATATATAGAACTAGATATCCAATGAGATCAATGATAACATCTTCGTCTTCATCCGACTGACTAGAGGCAACCCGAGAAATCTTGTCATCAATTCGGACCTTAAGCTGCTCTGCGGGATCAGCCTTAGAGAAGATTCGCACTGGCGAGAGGGCAGAGTCGCCATAGCGACGATTTTTCTCAATCAACAATGCTTCTATCTTATCTAGAGTAGCAATAATTGCATATTGAGTATCAGTCTTAAGACCGTTAACATAACCTACTGAATAATCAGACAGCATTGCGTTTACCTTGTCTTTTAAAGAAACGAAGAAGCATTTTATACAATAAACTTTCAGCTTCTGGCGATGAATAGTATACTCTCATATATGCATAATGAGTAATATTGTCTAAAAACACACAATCATCATTGTGACATTGATATATTACTTTAAAATCCATAGGGTTGTTTTCAATATGGCAAGTGGTTTCAATAATCAACGCCTGCTCACAATGTGGGCAGTATCTATCTGGATAAGGAAATCCGGGGATTCTATGCGGAATGGCAATTCCGCCATTGTCAAGTATTGAACCCATTATCAAAAATCTCCAAGAGTTGCTCCATTTTATATTTTGCAGTTGTTATTCCCAATATCAAACTTTTAAATTCTTCAATCTCAACATCCCGATCTGGAATGGATAGAAAAAAAGTTGATAGATAATCATCGTTATCTTTAAATACCTTTACAGATATTGCAAGGCTATTATCTGTTTCAATATGATCAGCTGAGGAAAATTCACTCACTGGAGAATGTTCCTTTAACTACCGTGTAAACCAACCTTGCAGTCAGTAAAGCGCTGATGGTTAAAGAATATGAAATTTTATATTGAAGAGCCCCTAGGGTTAACATTGTGATCCATGCCACAAAAAATACATATAGCAAATATGATATTGCAATTGCCGCTACATTAGGTTTTTCCATATTTAAATCCTATCATATTTAGTAGTACAAAATGAATAATTGCAAATTAATCTTCAATAGGGTGTTGCTGAATTTGCAGAGAGCCTGAAATTTTGTCTTGATTGATAGATAGTCTATCTACACATATCTGAAGGTGCCTAATTTCAGTAGTAAGTTTTTTGTTACTTTCGTCACATCTGTACATCTCTGCTCTAATGGCATCTAACGCATTCTGGAGTCTAGTGACTTCTGTTTGAAGATTCTGAACAACATCGTTATACGCTGCAAACAGAGTTGTGTCGGCTTCTACTTCAACTTTTTCTTTTACCCCACGCCAATTTATAATGGAAGAAATTGCGGCTACAATAATAGAACTGCTGGCTGCAATAATCGCGACATTTGTGGTTGACATAGCTGCGAAAAAGAGGTGTGACATAGATAAATTATGACATAGATATTGCTATACAGCAACCCTGCCAAATTCAAGAAATGACTGGTGAGTGACTGGCATAATTTGACTAAAAAGATATTCTATGGCTGAAGCAAACTCTCTGATTTCAAGCATGGCTTCTGGGGCATTTCTAAGGGAGACAAAGTTCATTAAACTTCTAGCATTGATGCTCCAATAAAATTCTGTATAAGTTCCTACTGGGAGAACAATGCGAGCAATTTCTTTTGCTACGCCTTGAGCCAGAAGTTGCTTGTAAGTTTGATGAGCAAAATCATAAACTTCTTGAACTTGACGTTGACTAAAACCTACCTGTCCAGTGGAGTCGTCCATTGGTTCAAAAGTATAAGAACCAGGCTTCCCTGTTTGAGTTCTAAAGTGATCTATTTCTGGCATATAAAATTCTGACTCTGAAACAGAGTAACGCATGCTGAACTCATTGAAACTTCCGATCCGATGACGCATCCATTCTCTAGCTACGAAGATTGGGGTCTTGATATGAAATCTGAAAAAGTTATGTTCAAATGGAGTCCCGTGACGATTTTTCATCAGAAATTTTATCAGTCCAACGTCAGATTCATCCATGAAATCTTTTTTCTGACCGAACGATACGCGCGCGGCATTCACTACGCTAAGATCAGTAGCCTCATAGCCATCTAGCCTTACAAAACCCTTATGTATATCTATCTTCATTAGTAGTTAGTATCCTTAGAATGGAGGCCAGTCTATATCTAGCTGGCTAGCTAGTATAAGAGCAGAGTATCAGAGATTTTTGCTCGGCGCAAGCGAAACGAGAATTTTTTTTTGTCAAACTAGTTGATCGGCTGGTTTGGAACTGCTATCATTGCCTTGATGGACAAGAGCGCTGCTATTCAAATTTTGTTAAATGAAATCAACAATACCGTCTTTCACGATGAGCGTACTTTGATTGTAGCAACCCGTATTTGGATGTCAAAAAACATACTCAATAATTAACTGGAGATAAAACATGCAATTAAGTTTTTATAATACTGATGCATTTCAATATTCTGGAGTAATTGATATTCCAGACAATCTTGCTTTATCTATTGAAAAATTTGCAGAGCAAGCCGGATTAAATATAGAAGATTATATTATATATTTGCTTACAGCTCATTTTGAGTCTTTAACTCAAGAATAAAATAAACTGCTATGTTAATAGACAATCAAAGAATAGTTTTTGAAAAAGAATTTGAAATCTCTGTTGCAAATGCAGCAAAAATGCTTGACGGAGAATTTATTCCCGAAGGCACTGAAGATGCTTACCTAGACTGCTGGGAAGATATACACCATTGCGGTACCTGCATCACTCGCGAAGTTTTGAATACCGTTTGGCCCTCAGTGGAAAAATATATTGACTCCCTTGAGTTTATAATTAATCAATTAGATCCTTCCGATGTCTTGAGTGCGTTAAAAAAAAAGAAAGATATGTTGACGCACCAGCTCCCTGAGTGATGTATGCTGCCTTGCAACATCCACACCACCCGCCCAAAGGGGACTAAGTGACTATCAATCAAGAAATATCAGAATTTTTAATGACCGAGCTTGCTCAAACTCGTTGCGATTTTGAAGACGATAGTAGTTTTTCATATAGTGTAATTGTTAACATTGCAATTTTAGGAAATACTATTTCCGAATCACTTATTGAATTGTATCTTGTGCCAATTAAAGATGTTATCTCTGAAGAGTTAATTATGGGTACTTTATCTTATTTTCATGGTGCGGAGTTATTAGTTGTTGCTTGTGATTGCTCATCTAGAAATACAAAGTGTTTAGTTTCAGATATTGAGTCTACATCTTGGCATCTATTTGGCCGTGGAGAAAAAATAGCTAAATCAGAATTTTATGACAGAGCTGCTCTAGATATTTTAGAATTAAGAGAAAGTCTTTTTGACGGTGGATGAAATAAATTCTATTGCATCTGATTGGTTTATTGAGATGCATGAGTGTGGACATATTGTCCATTGGCCTAATGATTGGCCAGAAGGTCACGGACAATCTGCTCCTAGGTTTATAAACTCTGTAGTCAGATGTCCAGGTTGTTATAAGGGACCAAAGAATTGGTTTGAGTATAGGAGAGTCAAAGCTTTGGCTATTCGTCCAGATTTATTGGGTAACAGTAAAGTATAATCTTTGCTATATACTAAAACTGTGGTAACATAGTCTCATGGCTATTACTACAGGTACGATAGGAGCAGGCGGTGGGGGAATCAAAAATCCCCAGCAAGCATCTTCTTCTAATAAACCAAAGGCAATAGATGTTACCCCTCAGAAGGTGTCTGTTGTTACAATTAAAAAATAGTCGATAAGTTTTAGCTTATGCTAAAATATGCTTACTGATTAGGTTTGCATACCCCAATTGCTGGGGACTCCCCCGAATTGCTCGGGGACTTTGGAGAAATATTATGGCTGCTTATGCTGGCATTAAAGTACTTTACAAGACAGAGGCAGGATTTATTCCTGCTACGACTGTAGCTCACCGTACAGGAGCAACTGCTGCTGCTTCGGTGATTGCTGATGTTGCTATTAGTGGTGCAACATTTGTTGACATCGTTACAACGGGCTATCAGCCCACTCGCATTACGGCTGCGCCTGTTGCTGCAGCGTCGACCTTTGCTGCTCGACTTACGAATGCCGTTGGAAGCGTTTGGCTTCCTGCGTAATTTAATTTAAGGTTCCGCTACCTTATGAGAAGCCCGCTGGAAACGGCGGGCTTTTCTATGCCTTGACTCAAAGTCATTTATTTGATAATATAGAGATATGGCAGAAACTTGGTATAATCATCTTGGCCTATGCGCCGACTATTCAACAGCAAACCTTGATTTAGCAGCCAGTATTGGCGCTCAGTGGATACGCACATCACCCGAGTATGGGTGGAATATTTCTGCCGCTATTATCAAAACTCAGACCGACGCTATACGTGCTAAAGGTATGAAGCATCTTGCTGTAGTTCAATATAACTCTGGGGGAACTCAAACTCATAACTACGATAATATGTTTACTGCTCCAACAATAAGAGCATCTTTTATTAGTTGGGTAGCATCGTTAGCACCATGTTGCGATGCTATAGAAATTGGCAATGAATGGAATTTGACTGCAGTATTCTGGCAAGGCACTTTTGATAAAACATGGAAGCAGCAAGCTCAACTTATGTATGACGTTGCCGTTGCTTGCAAAAAAAAGAATCCTGATATCATTCTCGTTACCGCAGGAATGTCGCCATATGGCAACGATGACGGTGGTACTACCAACAAGTGGCCTCAGTCAGCGTTACCGCTACTTATTGCCGAGATAGACCGTCTTGCGAAGGCCGGAGGGCTAACAGGGTTTAGCGCCCTATTTGGTGGCATAGGACAGCATCTTTATGAGACAAAATATAATCCGAAGTCTGGCCCAGACGCTAACCATCCCGGTTGGTGGGCTGTCAAGCGTAACCGTACAGTCTGGTTTGGTGGAACCGCTAAAGGAACTTCAGGAACGTGGATTTGGCCGGGAATAGCAAAATATGGTGTCCCTATCTGGAACACAGAGTTTGGACAAAAGCGTATAGACTTTGCTAGTGGGGCGACTGCTGCAACTCATATGGGTTATTACTTTGAGGAGTATGAATCTCAGAAGGCTGCGGGTATAAAGATAGCGATGCACGTTGTCATTTCCAAGAAAGCTTTTGATGGCGATTGGACGCTTGATCCTGATACCAAATTGCGTATCAAAACACAATCACTGAAGGCTTGGTAAATAATATTATGAGTCAATCTGAAACTGAAACTAGATGTGTTTGTGCTAGGTGTGGACTAATTGCAATTGTCCCCAGCGACGGACGTTCAATATGGAGACTGGGCACTTGCCCTAGTTGCGATATGGTTGCATGGGTTGCCGATGAGTCAACTGCATAGTTATATTATATAAGTTATTTATAGCTATATTTTTTGATGTAACGTATAATAGCTTTATGTATGTTAGCTATTTTATTGGTGGACCATTGCATAGAAAAAAAACTAACAGCCGTGTAGTTCCAGCTGTAAAAATTGTATTTAAAGATTCAAATAAAGTTATTCATATTTATGACAAGCTTAAAGTAACTAGCAATGAATTTCATGCGTGTTATCGATATGCTGGCGTATCTAAGATCTAATGGTAAATACGTCACCACAAGTTGTGGTACACTGTTTCTCGGAGGATAGTAAATGAGATGTATTAAGTGTGGAAATTTTGCGTCATCTAAAGTAGAGATGCATGATGATTATCGATTTAAGATGCGCTATTACTGTACTCCTTGTCTTAAAATCTCTAAAAAAGGTGAACTTTTAAAATGGCAAATAAAAATAAGCTTGTTAGACCAATCAACTTAAGTATTCACGCTATTGAAGATAGTCGTGGAGGTTATACTGTTGATACATACTTTGGTGACCGAAAGATAAGAATTAATTCTAATTTATATGAGACATCTGATATTGCATTAGATATGGCTGAACGTATTTTGTCTGTTGCTTTTGAGCGAATCTTAACTAAGACTCTTGGCTCTGTTGACCTATAATTTTCTATCTGTTTTTGCTTTTCATTTAGCGATGGTATAATGTGATTATGGATTTAGAGATAGTGTGTATTATTAATTGTGACGATTGTGGAAAGTCAGTCATTATTGACCCTACATATGTAACAATATTTATTGGAGATGAAAATCTAGCAACTGCTGCTGCCCTGTGTTCGCACTGTGAGCGCCCAGTTGTGGAGGATATCTCTATCGAACTTGCCAAGTCTATGTCAGAAAAGAATGTTAAAGTATTGTCTTGGCTCAATGGAGAGGAAGTTAATTTAAATGAATGTATCTGATTTGCCAACGCAGAGCATTTCAGCATTAGTTCCTGACAATTATGGGGCGCTGTCTTGGTTTACACCGTCAGTAGGCACGTTGATGGGTTATGGAGTGGCTGCTACCAGTCTTATTCGAGCTTTGATGAATCGTTCGACATACGTTGGATATAACAATAATAATCCAAAAGTTCATGTTTCTTTTGTTCAACCTGAGTGGTATACGGGAACTGAACAGCAATATAAAGTTGGGTATACTCCATGGGAGTCTACGGTTATCCCCGATACATGGAAACATTATATGCAAGAACAAGATGAAATTTGGACTACATCCAATTTTTGTCTAGATATCTTTAAGCAATATGAAGTTAATGATACCATTCATATGGTCCCTCATGGTATAGACCCAGAAGTTTGGACTATTCAAGAAAGAACTTTGACTGAAGATTTTGTTTTCCTGCACGTTGGTGGGAGCGTAGAGCGCAAAGGCTGCCAAAAAGTTGTTGATGCATTTTTAGATTTATTTGATGGACAATCTAATATAAAACTTCTCATAAAATCTACTGGAGTTTCAGAAGGCCGATGGAGACGAGAAAATTACTACGGTGGCAATATTTCCAATCATCCACAAGTGACGGTAGTTGATTCAGACTTATCAGAAACTGATTTAGTCAAGATGTATCATAAGGCACATTGTCTTGTATACCCAACTAATGGGGAAGGCTTTGGATTTATACCATTTCAGGGTATTGCCACAGGGCTTCCTACTATTGCTACTAATTTAACAGCTACTGCAGATTTTGCTGAGTTGTCTATGCCTTTGAAGGCATCATGGACTGAAGGCAATGGCATCCATCTTGGGCTGTGGGCGGAGCCTGATTTAGAAGACTTAAGAATTCAAATGAAATCGGCAGTTGATGATTGGGAAAATCATAAAAAGAAAGCTATGTACGGTGCGAGGATAATTCATGGAAATCAGACATGGGATCATATTGCTCAGCAGGTAATCGGGATATTAGGAAATCGTCTATATGAGCGTACCTAGTCTATCTATCGTAATCCCTTTTATTGACTCGTGGGAATTCACCTCCAAGGCTATAGCTAATTTGGTGAAATATACCCACGGTGACACCCAGCTAGTTGCTATCGACAATGGTTCTGATATTTCACATGAAGAGGACATTCAATCTTTGATTAAAAATTCTTCAATTAAGTTAACCTATGTTCGTAATGAATCTAATACAGGAGTCTTGGCTACATTCCGGCAGGGAATGAAAAAGGCAGATGCGAACATCGTTTGTTTTATGCATAATGATGTTTTGATTCATGAGCCATTGTGGGACTTAAGAGTCGTTAAATCTTTTGCTGACGATGCGAGTCTCGGCTTGATAGGGCTATTTGGGGCAAGAGGGGTTCAGCCAAACGGAGGTAGAGAAGGCTCTATGTCTAACATGCTGGGCCAAGAATGGGGCTCGTGCGATTGTCACGAAGTTGCTTCACTGCATCATGGAGAACGGATGGAAGGTTTGTCCCCTAGCGTTGTCTTTGACGGTGTTGGATTGTTCTTTAAAAAAGAAGCACTTTTGAATATTGCATCTAAGACTGATGCGTTTGAAGATTGGCGCGCTCCTCATCATTTCTATGACCGCATTTTAAGTTTGAAAGTGTTAGGTCTGGGATATCATATGGCTACTATTGGCATTAAGTTTGATCACTATAGCGGTGTTACAGCAAACCGTAGCGATAAATATGTAGAATTTTCCAAGCAATGGTTAAAAAAATATAATTATGGAATAAACGATATTGGAATAGATTCTACAATATATAATATTGCGGAGTATCAATGGACTAAAGAATTCAGTTCCGTTTTGCCCATCTTTGTAGTTGAAGGCTATTCGATTCATCATGGACAGAGCCCCCTTCCGAGGATGCCCTTCAACATAGGTTATACTTCCAATGGCTAGAAACGCAATTAAAGCCTTCAGCCTTATCTTGGCGCATGCAGATATCTATCTTCTAAAGGAGCAATTATGACATTGAGGCAATTAGACTTAGGTGCTGGCGGAGCCAATAGGATATTGGATGGATATGACGGATATGGGGTTGACATTGGCCCAGTCTCTCGTCCATGGCTACTTGAAAACAGAATTGCTGATATTGCTATCAGCTCTATTCCATATGAAGACAACTTCTTTGACCATGTAACCGCACACGATTTGCTGGAACATATTCCAGCAGTTATATATAACAACAACATTAAACGTAATTGTATGATTGAACTGTTTAATGAAATTTATCGAGTCTTGAAAGATGGTGGAACTTTCTACCACAGCACTCCTGGATATATTCCCGGAACAAATCACCAGTCAATATGGGCTGATCCAACACATGTTTATGTCTGGACTCTCGATACGGCACACCATCTCAGCGGAGACTATTTTGGTCAGCACGATAGCTATGATCACAAATCAAAGTTTAAGCTATTGAGCCGTGACTATAATCATAGTCACATTATGGAAACATTTGTGGCTATTAAACCCGATAATCCACCGTACAATCTGTAGGAGAAAATATGAAAATAGGAATAGTTATACCAGTGTTCAATCAATTTAAAAAAGCCGTAGATGCCATTTCAAGCATCAAGACAGATGAAACATATGAAGTTAAGATTATACCTCAATATATTGTCAATAGGCCGCTGTCTGCTGCGTGGAATGAAGGCGTAGCTTGGTCAAAAGGTCGGGGGCATGACTTTACTTTGGTCATCAATGACGATATCATGTTTTCTCCTCAATGTATTGACAACTTAATTACGGCCTTTGTAGACCAAGAAAAAGATGGTGTCGTGATGGTGACTGGATGCAATGTTCATAGTTTTCTAGATGACCCTTATCTAATTTTAGACTATGCCAATAGCCTAATCGACTATACAGAGCACCCGGACTTTTCATGCTTTATGATTCGCCCCGATATTGTTTCTACCGTGGGGCTCTTTGATGAAAACTTTGCTCCAGCTTATTATGAAGATAATGACTATCATTATAGAATTGCATTGGCTGGCAAGAAAGCTCTCAATATCGCCTCTGCTCCATATTATCATTATGGCTCTGCGACTCAAAATTCTCTTGTTGAGGTTATTGATATTTTTCCTGCAATCTCTGGAGATAATGAGGGGTATTACATTAGTAAGTGGGGCGGAAGTCCGGGCAAAGAGTCTTTCCAACATCCATACAATGATGTCAGTTACTCGCATTGTGACTGGCGGCCCGTTGCTAAATAATCTTCTTCAAATCCCAATGTAGGGTCTTGTTTCGGTGTCTCCGATGTGATAAGGTAGATACACGTTTCGCTCTGGGCGCTCGCCCGACTAAATCTGAAGGAGATTAAAATGACTGACACAATTCGAACCCTAGCAATACCAGCCCTTTTTGCAAAATCGGGATATCAAGGATATAAGATTTTTCTTGATAGATATACAAAGAAGGCACTTAAGGGTGATATCGCTATTGACGATTTAGTTTTAGTCATTACCAAGAAAGACCCTAAGTTCCCCCAGAAAGATGTTGGATGGGTGACTGAAATTACCGCTAAGGGCGCAGTCGTTATGCTTTATAACGGTGAAGAAATCTATCAGGACTTTGACCTTATTTCTCGACCTCTGGAGACAGAGCCTGCTCAAGTTCGTCGGCGTGTTGCCAATGCTCTTGCTTCGTGTGAGAAGCCTGAGATACAGCAAGATGTTGAAGATGATTTCTATCGTATCTTGTTGGATTATTTTATTCCCGGTGGACGCATCCTTGCTGGCGCAGGTTTAGATACTTTGACTTTGCAAAACTGTTTTGTATTGCCGGGTGCTGAAGATTCTCGCACCGGAGTATTTGACAGAGCCAAAGAAATGGCTGAGACACATAGCCGTGGTGGAGGAGTTGGAATCAATCTATCTTCTTTGCGTCCTCGCTATGCTCACGTTAAGGGAGTTAATGGCATTTCCTCTGGCGCAGTATCTTGGGGGCAAATCTTCAATCTGTCTACAGGACTAATTGAGCAGGGTGGTTCTCGTCGTGGGGCGACGATGCTTATGATTGATGATTGGCACCCTGATGTATTTGAGTTTATTCAGGCCAAGAGAACCGCTGGAGCATTTGAGAATGCAAACATGAGTGTCTGTATTTCAGATGCTTTTATGGAAGCCCTAGATGCTGATGGAGACTGGAATTTAGTGTTCCCAGAAACAGGGGATCCTATCTATGACGAAAAATGGACTGGTAACCTCCAGCAGTGGCAAGAAGATGGTGGAACCGTTCGAGTCTACGATACTGTAAAAGCTCGTGATATCTGGAGTCTTCTTATTGAGTCTGCTTGGGCTTCTGCGGAACCCGGACTACATTTTCTTGAGCGTAGTAATAAGATGTCTAATTCTTGGTATTTTGCTCCGCTTGTTGCCACCAATCCTTGCGGAGAGCAGCCTCTAGAGGCATACGGTGTATGCACGCTTGGTGCGCTTGACCTATCCAAGTTTATATCTGCAAGTGGTGTTGGTATGAACTGGGCTATGCTTACTTCTGTTATTCAAACTGCAGTAAGATTTTTGGATAATGTCATTGATGTTAATAACTATCACCTGCCGGAGATTGAAGTTAATCACCGAGGCAACCGACGTATCGGATTAGGAACTATGGGGCTAGGTGAGCTTTTGCTGCGTCTGGGTATTAAGTATGGGTCAGATGAGTCTGTATCTTTTATAAATACTTTGTATCAGTTTATTGCTGAGCAGGCATATCATACTTCCGTAAACCTTGCAATGGAAAAAGGTGCTTTCTCTATGTATGACGAGAGAATGCTAAATTCTGGATTTATGGAGGCCATGCCAATTTCTGTGCGTGAGCGAGTTCGGACTCACGGGATACGTAATGTCTGCTTGCTCACACAGGCCCCCACAGGGACCACAGGCACGATGATGGGAACATCTACGGGTATAGAGCCATATTATTCTTGGCAGTATACTCGCACATCAAGGTTAGGTGTCCATGTTGAGGTCGTGCCAGCTCTTAAAGAGTTAGGTTTGAAGATTAGTGACCTGCCAGATTACTGTGTTACCGCACAAGACTTAGATCCAGATGAGCATGTCAAGGTTCAGGCCGCTATTCAGAGATGGACAGATTCGGCAATTAGCAAGACAACCAATGCTCCATCTAACTATAGTATTGCTCAGACAGACAGGCTGTATCGTAATGCCTATGCAATGGGATGCAAGGGCGTAACTATCTACAGAGATAAGTCTCGCCATGAGCAGGTTCTATCTTCCATTGACGAGCAGGATGATACATATGAAGATGGTGTTGAGGTAATTCATCAGGGAGCCTGTGAAGTAGCTTATCTTCCTGACGGTACTGTTTACTCTAAATGTGATTAGTGCTATGATATAGGATATGTTTAAACGCACATTTCCATATGAGTGGTGGGGTTTAATTTGTTTAGTAGTTGCCTATGATATTTTTGTTCATAGAACTAAAAAACGTGCAACCTTGTCTAATGTTATAAAGAGTTTAAATCAAGACAATTTAAGTTCTTCTATTCTTTGGGCCTTTTGGGGCTGGTTAACTTATCACTGGTTTTTTGAGCGGGACAATTGATGAAATCAACATATATCTCATATGAGTGCGATGAGCAATTAGAGATGGATACTAAAAAGACCACTATACGCTTTAGTATCAATATTTACTGTGATGAATGTCAAACTGTTCACACTTTTATATTAAAACCAGTAAAAACATCTAAAAAACAATAAAAAACTTTGGCTTTTCATAGAAAATATGATAGGATTGACTTAATATGAATAACTTTGCACCTAAAACTACTGAAGTTCAGTCTGATTCTCCATATGGAGTATGCCTTTGGGAAATGCCTGATGGCGGTTGCTTAGGAGATGGAGAACGATTCCTCTCACTAAATGGAAGAGTTGGCGATAAAAACGTAGAAGCTAGAATGAGAAAAGCTGTAATTCATTATATGGGTGACGCAACTGGACAGCCTAAGTGGATGCCTGGAAGAAGGCAAGTTTCTGACATGGAATATGATGTACAGAATGAGCGCTTTGCTAATGGCTTGATACCAGATGAAGCAGAAGCCGCTCGACAGATAATGAGGGGCCTTAAATAATGAAACATGAAATTTCGCTAGTAGATGAGTCACAGGATACTGTAGTATATTTGCCGGAAATTGATATTGATTTAATTCAGCCGCAAATGGAGAAGGTCAGTTCTGACCCTTTTCGTCGCGTTGATGCATCTGGACAGTCTAAAAAAACTCAACGTCTTATTAAGAGATTAGTAGGCGTTGAGGGTGCAGAAAGTAAATACTCAGATCCTTTAAATATTGATGGATATGGATTATTTAATGTAACTGTACCTCCATATGATTTAGATACTTTGTCAACTTTGTATGATGAATGTGGATTCTTGCATGCAACTGTTGATGCTCGTGTTATGAATACAGTTGGACTTGGCTTTAACTGGAAGCCCACAACCAAGGCAGAAAAAAGAGTTTCTAGATCTGCCACCAATGCCGAGAAAGCAGACCGTATTCGCAATATGCATCAGTCTGAGCAGGATCGTCTTGAACTTCTTTTTGAGTCTTTCAATGAAGAAGAAACTTTTACTGAGACAATGGTTAAAATTTGGACCGATATGCTTGTAACTGGAAACGGATACATGGAAATTGGTCGCACTAACTCTGGTAAAGTTGGATATGTTGGACATATCCCTAGTCGCCTTATGCGAGTTAGGAAGGAACGAGATGGATACGTTCAGCTAGCGAATCGCGTTGCTATTTTCTTTAGGAACTTTGGCGACTCTGAGACTAAAGACCCAATTGGCGACGACCCCAAACCCAATGAAATTTTGCATTTTAAAGTTTATAGCCCAAATCATACTTTCTATGGAATCCCACCTTCAGTTTCTGTAATCTCAGCTATTGTGGGAGATAAGTTTGCTAAAGAATACAACATTGATTATTTTGAAAATAAGGCTATTCCCCGTTATGCTATTATCTTGAAGGGGGTAAAGTTAAGTGAAGCCTCAAAACGTGAACTTATTACGTATTTTAAGAAAGAAGTTAAAGGTCGAAATCACGGAACACTCGTTGTTCCTATCCCTGCGACTATTGGATCTAACAATGATGCTGATATCCGATTTGAGAAGCTTGAGGCCGGAGTACAGGAAGGCTCGTTCGACCAGTACCGAAAGTCCAACAGAGACGAAATAATTTCTGCGTATCGTGTCCCACCAACTAAGGTCGGAGTTTATGATAACGCAAACATGGCAGTCGCTCGCGATGCTGATAAGACATTCAAGACTCAAGTTGTGAGTCCAGATCAGGTCATTGCTGAAAAGAAAATCAACAGAATTGTCACCGAGTTTAGTGACTTGTTCTTGTTCTTCTTCCAGCAGCTAGATATTATCGATGAAGATTTGCGGTCTAGAATTCATGATCGTTATCTTCGTACTGAGGTTATTACTCCCAATGAGGTAAGAACTCAAGTAGGTTTGCCAGCAATTGCTGGTGGAGATGAAGTATTGATGTACCCCACTAACTTAAAACTGCAACAAGCTGGAAAGCCTGCTGCGGATGGTACTGGAAATACTAATGCAATGTTTGGAACTCCACCTAAGTCAGGTCAGGATAATGGCTCTAATGCTACTCCTAAGACTGATGGTACGGGGCAAGAACGCGGTCAAGCCCAAGATACTCAGGGCGTAAGGGAAAGAGGTTAAAATGGAAATTGCACAAGTTATTGCTTCAGGGCAGACTGCATCTGGTAATACCATTACTGTAACCGACAGAACCAGGAAATGGATGTTTTCAGCAGTCGCTGCTGCCACTGTTGTCTTGGATGGTAAGTATACAATATATTTGCCAGCTTCTGCTCCACAATATGTTACAGTTGAGGGAAACTATCAGACTGCAACTATTGGCACAAGCACTGTTAGTTATATTGTATTTGGCTAGTTGACATATGTCATATCTTCTGGTATGCTTCAGGGGACAACATAGCCGTTGCTATCCCAATCTGCAGTATTGCCACATATTGCGAGTAGGGAGATATATATAAATGTCAAATGAAATTACATTATCTATCCCATTCAGCAAAGTTGATATAGCTCGTCGCATTGTGACAGGTTATGCAACTGCTGATAATGTAGATCCTTCAGGGGATTTAATTGAGTATGCCGCTTCTGCTGATGCATTCAAGAATTGGGTAGGAAATATCCGAGAAATGCATGCACCAAAGGCTGTCGGTAAAGCAATTAATTATCGCCCCGTCATGGTTCCCTACCAAGGTCGAGAGTATCGAGGATTTGAGGTTGATGCCTACATTTCCAAAGGTGCCCAAGATACTTGGGAAAAAATCCTTGACGGAACCTTGAAGGGTTTTTCTGTCGGTGGACGTATTGTAAAATCGTCAGAAGACATGGATAAAATTAGTAATCGAACTATAAGACGAATCAATCAGTATGAGCTGAATGAACTTAGTCTTGTAGACAACATGGGCAATCCTGCCGCTGTTGTAACAATGGTTAAAAGGGCTCCTGATGGTTCCCTTACTTACGATCTTGCTAAGTATAAAGTTTTTTACTGTGACCGACATGGAGTTGCTAAAATTGATAATGCTAACTGCGATCATGGCGATGCTATGAGAGAAGTTGGAATTGTCGATGAACTCGATATTGATGTTATAGTTAAGGTAGTCCAAATGGAAATTGATAAAGCCAGTGATGGTTTTAGTCCACCACAAGGTGCTCGTTCTGAAGCCCGTAAGGGTTTGGAGTGGCGCAAAGAATTTAATCGTGGTGGAACTGCTATAGGAGTAGCACGAGCTCGTGACTTATCTAACGGTAGGCAACTTCCTCTTGATACTATTAATAGAATGGTTAGTTACTTTGCAAGGCACGAAGTTGATAAAAAAGGTCAAGGTTGGTCGCCCGGTGAAGATGGTTTTCCATCTGCCGGGAGAATAGCTTGGGCTCTGTGGGGCGGAGACGCTGGCAGAACTTGGGCTAACTCTATTTCTAGCCGTATGAAAAAAGAAAATGAGAATGAGACAAATAAATCTTATGAGGATTTAAATAAACATTCTATAGGAGGCAATATGGATTTGCATGAAAACGTATCAGATGATACAGTAGAGTCTGTGCAGGCATTATCCGATAACGCAAAGGTTGGTTTGATTACCAAGTTTATTACTTGGATCAACGGCGAAGCATCTAACGATGTTTCTAAATCAATTGATGCCGACGGGGTGTCCGCAGATAATTCTGTTTCATCAAATACTCAGGGAGCTTCTAACGTAAATATTTATGTTGGCCGTAACTCTGATATCGAAAAAGCAGATGATGTAACTCCTATCGTTAAAGCTGAGGCTGAAATTGCTATCGTTTCCGTAGAAATTGGAGAAGATGGTGAAGAAGAATCAGGTACAGAGGTTGCTTGTCCTGACTGTGGTTCCATGTGTGACGCTTCTGCGTCATTCTGTAGCGACTGTGGGGCATCAATGCCTGCACCTAGCGATAGTGTAACTAAGTCTGATGATTCAGATGAAATAATCACCGATGGTGAAAACAATGGAGGTATCGAGATGGATATTGAAAAGCTCATGGAGGGCATTGGTTCCCTTCTAGATGAGAAAATCAGCAAGATGAAGGAAGAGGTAATTGAGTCAGTGGATGAGAAGCTGGCAGAAGTTACAAAGTCTGTTGATGACAAGGTTGAAGGCGTTGCCGACCGTATTGAAAAGGTCGAGGATGCTGGAGCTGTTAAGAAGTCAGTAGATGAAGAAGTTACAAGCGATGAGTCAATCATCGAGAAGAAGGCTGAGTCTTTCTGGGGCGGCATCTTCGTACCAGTGCAAATCGCAGAAGCTTTGGGCTACGAGTCCTAATAGGAGGTAATATAAAATGAGTTCTAGAGAACTATTAGAGAAGGTTGTTTCTACTACGCAACTTGGTGCCGGTGGCGGAGGGCTTCTTAAGCCCCAGCAAGCCAATCGTTTCCTTGACTACTTGGTAGAGCAGTCAGTACTCCTTAACGATGTACGTGTTGTGCGAATGAACAACCCAACCGTAGAAATCGATAAGGTTAGTGTTGGTACACGCGTTATGCGTAAGGCCACCGAGTCGGTAGATGACGGGACGAACGTGGACCCCACGTTCTCCAAGATTTCGATGACAACGGTCAAGCTTCGTCTTGACTGGGAGCTTTCAACTGAAGGCTTGGAAGACAACATTGAGGGCACAAGCCTTGAGGATCATGTCGCTTCGCTTATGGCTCGCCAGACAGCAAACGACCTTGAGGACCTTGCAATTAATGGCAATACCGGCATTGTGCCCCCAGATCCACTGCTTAAGGCTCTTGACGGATACATCGTTCGCGCTCGTGCGAATGCCACTGTTGTAGATGCGGCTGGTGCAAACCTTAACCGCTCACTCTTCGACAAGGCACTTCGTAACCTTCCGAACAAGTACCTACAGCGCCGCAATGCACTGTCATGGTACACTTCGTCAAGTCTGCTTCAGGACTACCTTTGGTCACTATCAACTACTGGCACTGCTGGTATCATTGATGGTAACGGGGCTCCCTCGCCAGGAAGCACTCTCGGTGACATTATTGTCAATGCCGGTACGGGTGCAGGCTCTGGAGGCGGTAGCGCTGTAGTTCAGGGAATCCGTCCGTTCGGCATTACTCTCAAGGAAGTTCCTTTGTTCCCCGAGACTGAGGCTGGATCATACTCTGGTGCCTCTGGCAACCATGGTGTGCTTGAGTTGACATTCCCGGACAACAGGATTTGGGGTATTCAGCGTGATATCGTTGTTTATCGCGAGTTTAAGCCGAAGAAGGACACAATCGAGTACACACAGTTTATCCGTGTTGCTTCTCAGATTGAGAACGCCGAGGCTTACGTCCACGTAAAGAACATTAAGGTTCGTAGTTTCTAATTAATAGTAACTATTAGCGTAATGGAGAGCGGCCCTTCGGGGCCGCTTTCTGCTATACTGTTTAGATGGAAAAAGTCTTGCTTTATATGGAGACTGGCGTTGGATATTTAACTGCTGATGGTGTGGATTTTTCACGCGATCATCCATATCAATTGGTTTACAAAGCAGAATCAGAAATTTTGCTGTCAACACAAAGATTTCGTAATGCATCTTCTGATGAATTGCGTTCTTATTATAATTATAAAGTTGCTACTTAGTCTAGTTTGTGAGAAACTAGGTATAGGGTAATCACCTGTCATCCTTAGGAGGAATAAATGTCTGTTTTTGGACTTAAAAAGTCAGAGCAAAATAGTCCGCATTCACTTGCAGCTGCTGGAAATCTTGGTATTCAAGTAATTCGCGCTAGCGAGGGTTCGCCGGATTTAAACGAGTTAATTAATGAATATGCTATGCCGCATTCAAGGCTTAGCCGTGAGGTACGCAACTATCGTACTATGAACTGGGAAAATATCTATCGTGGATATAAGAAAGCTAAGATGGCTTATGACAACAACATTCCCACATTTTTTGGGATGCTTTGGGGAACTGTCGTCAGAGATGGTGAGACTGTAGACCTTGGTATTATTTCTATGCGTGTTGTTACTGACGCTGGTGTAGCGGCTATTGCTACTGGACTTAACGGAAACGCTAGCGCTGGAAACTTTAACTTCCACGGTCTTGGCATTGGAACTGGCGCAGAGTCTGCTGCCAATACTGCTCTTGGCTCTGAGCTTACTACTGCTTATGCAGTAGATAGCACTCGTCCTGCGGGAACTAAGTCTAACCCTTCGGCCAATGTGTTTCGTACTGTTGCTACTAATACTTTAGATGGAAGCGCTGCTGTTACTGAGCATGGTATCTTTACTCAAGCGGCTATTGCTGGCGGGACTCTTTTAGACCGTTCAGTATTCTCTGCCATTAACTTAAGCAGTGGAGATTCACTTGAGACTACCTACGATTTAACGCTTAACTCTGGAGGCTAATATGGCAAATGGTATTTATACTGCCAGTCTTTCTGGCATTTCAACAGGTACTGCATTAAAAACATTAATGGAGCTTGGAACTACTTCAACTATGAGAGCTACTATCTTAAGTTGGTGGGTAGAATTTGATGGTACTTCTGGTTCTGGAGCACCTATTAAGGTTGAATTAATTCGCGGTACTGGTGGAATTACTGGAACATCTATAACAGCAGAAAAGTATACTGATAAGTATGATGCTGCGGTTACTGTTGCTAAGCATACATCTACCAACGAGGGCACTATTGGTGTGACTAATGCTCTAGAGTCTCACTATGTTCACCCTCAGTCTGGCATCTTAGTTCAGTATCCACTTGATCGTGAAATTCAAATTCCTGTGAGTGCTTTCTTGCGCTTGCGTGTAACCGCTGCAGCTTCGGTCAATGCTTCTGTTGGTATTGTCTGGCAGGAGTAGTCATGTCTTTATACTATTTTTGTGTAAGATATTTAGGCTCAGGTACTACTGAAGACCCATTTAGAGCAGATATGCTCTATAATCAGAATCTGGATGCAATGGCGTTGTATCTTGCAAGTAATTTTGCTTGCAATAATTTTGCAGGTGCGCCTAATTATTCTCCTATTGATTTAAATCAATTTAAGCAATTTACTCTTGTTAGTTACAATAAACATGTTGCAATTTGCAGTTTTGAAATGAATGACATATATGCTTATACCATATTGTTATCGTACAATAACTGGCCTTTTATAAATCTTTCATGGGAACGTAGTTACAATGCGTTATTAGAACATCTTGCTCAAACTAAAACATTCTATATAGATTTTCTTCATGGCGTTGATGATACTTTTGATGAAAATAATATTCAAGATTATATTAATTCTTTATATTTTGTTGATACTATTCATCTATCTATTATTTCATGGATGAACGATATTATGAATGGAGGTAACGCTGAACTCCCAGATATGTTGATTGATGGAAAATTCTTTAATATGAGCAACTTTGAGACTTTCTTTCATCAACTAGAGCTGGCTAGTCACGAGTCAGATTTAATCAAAGCATTAAAAGCTTTTGAAGTATTTAATATAAATACAGCATTGGATTGCACCCTTGTCCAATAAAACTTCTCTAGATAAAGACTTTAATATTGCTACTGCCGCTACTGCTGACTCATGGCCAAGTGCTACTGGAGTTCCTGCTGCATCTGTCTATACTTTTGGGTCTATAAATAAATTAACTGAGACTGCTTCACCTCTAGTTGTTGATACAGATATAGTTAAATCTTCTATGGCAGGTCTTGTTTATCTAAAACAATCAACACCGGCATATAGGGCTACAAATGTTTTAACTACTATGCCAACTATTGCTCAAAACGTCTCTACGTTTACTGTGCCAGTGTCAGTTGCGCCTACAGCATATAGAACAACTCTTTTATTTATTACGCAACTAGCTTCAAGCGCAGGCAATGCTGCTTTACCTACTAGCGTAACTGGGGCTGGAATGACTTGGTCAAATGTTACTACTGCAATTGTAGGAACTCGTAGGGTTTCTTTATATGCTGCAGTATCTAGCTCTCCAAGTACTGCAAGTATTGTAATAACTACTGCCGCTAGCCAAACCGTAATATCTGCTTTATGTTATTCCATAGATGGAACTAATTTTACGTCTATCTCTGCCACCACAAGCGGAGCGGCTGCTGCCAGTACAGGTTCTGTGTTGGCTTATACCTTACCCTTTAGCGCTGCTGTAGACTCATCTATTGGTGGCATCAATATTGGTTTTTTGTATAGATTTTCTGCGTTTGCATCACCTACTATTACAAACGCAGTTACATCTCATTGGTATAACTCTACAACTCCGGGGTTTGCTGTTGGGGACGCTACCTCGGGAGCCAGCAGTGTTGGATTTACTGTAACAGCAGGTAATGCTTCTGGTGGTTTGTATGCCGTATGTCATCTAGAATCAGTAGCAACTCAGAAAGTCAATATTCCTATACAGTCTAATGGAGTTGATGTATCTCCGATTGGAACTTCTCAATATCTACTTGTTCCTCCATACAAAGCTACTACGACTACAGATACATCTGGCTCAACATATTTTTATTTTTTTGGCTCCAAAGACGGAAACGGTAAGTTATTAAATTATTATTATCTGGTTTTTGGTTCTCACTACAATGGCAAGACCAGTGGTACCCCGAATGTTTCTACTCCTGGAGGCTCTCTTGTCAAAGTTGAGGCTGGCGTGTCTACCACTATTGCTACTGTTGGTGCTACCTCTCAGTTGGATAGAAACTACGAAGATTTTTGGAACGCTAAAGTTATAACCTCTCCAGCAGATAGTGGTCTATTTACTGTCAAGTTTATAGTTGATATTCCTGCATCTAATACTGGAGCTCCAGCTGACCAGTTTTCATATACTTCAACTCCATTGACTAAATATGGTGACTCTAGCGGTTTTATAATGGACTCTTTGCGTAACTATCCTACCTCTATCCCTATTGCATTTAATGATATAAAAGGTATGTCAATAAATGATATATCTGTTTCTAATTTAAAACCAGCAATGCAGGGAATTAGCAGATCGGCTAACTGGTAATGGCTAGGTCACGTAGAAGCACAAAAACTGTATTTAGATTAAACTCTAATCCGCATGTTTCTATAATTACAGTTTCACTATCTGGGTCTATATCCTCTGCAGGATCTTATATTAATGTTAAAACTATTAAAAAAATAATTGCAGCATATATAACATCTAATGCAGTTGTTAATAAATATATGCGTACAAAAATATATGCATATATAACTTCAAGTGCTATATTAAATAAAAAAATATCGTTTAGGCGTAATCTTGCTGGTAGCATATCTGCGTCTGGGATTGTTCGTAAATATATAAAGAAAAACATATTAGGCGCTATTTCTTCATCGTCTAATCTGGTTAGAAAAATTTCAAAACAATTTCAATCTGCCGTATCTTCTTCGGGGAGCGAAATTGCAAGAATGTCCCGCAGGCTCATATCTTCCATATCCCCTTCAGCGGCAATTCGCAAAAAGTCATCTAAAAATATCGCTGCCTCTATTACGTCATCTGCTGCTCTTAAGAAAGCCCCTCGTAGGGTTTTTGCTGGGAGCATATCCCCAGGATCTAGTCTTCACTTACTTAGTAGATTTGTCGCCGTGTTCATATCTCATATATCTTCTAGTGGATTGGTTTCCTCCCGGGTTACTGCGCATAGGTTAATTGCTGGAACCGTTAATTCATCTGGTACGACATTCAAGCGATTTGGAAGAAGCGTTGCTGGCGTAATATCTTCCTCGGCGCTTCTTCGCAAGACTCCGAGGAGAAGATTTATTGCTTTCCTCACATCGGGCGGTTCTGTGGTTGCAAGAAAATCAATAGTTCGAAACTTCATAGCGTCAGTATCTTCATCTGGCTTGATTCGCAAAAAAGCCTCTGCTCGTTTGGCGGGTATTGAGTCTCTAAATGGGGCTATTCGCAAGGCATCGACTAAGCGCCTACAAGGCGCTGTAACGGCCCTGGGTGCCCTTATTAAGCTCTTTTATAGTCAACCGGAACCGGTACAGGGTATTATAGAAATATTAAGCAGAGTGCCGGTTACAATGAGCATTGAGGACTCAGACACAGTTGACATAGATACTATTGATGATATTAATATAACTATGGAAATTAAGTCTATTACCAGCCCTGAAATAACGCAGTTAGACGATTACAATATTACTATTGAGATTAATGCCTTAGTGACAGGAGATATAATTTTTTCTGGCCTTTAAAGGTTATGAAGGGTATAATACATATATGACAACAACAACAACAGTTTATACCGGAGATACAATTAGAGTAAAAGGGACATTTAGAAATCAAGCTAATACCTTGATTGACGCAGACTCTAATGCTGTAACATTTACCATCTACAATGCTGACTCTTTAAGGCTTGTGAGTACGGGGGCTGCAACCCGACAATCTGCTGGCGTATATTATTATGACTATACTGTCCCAGTTTCGGAGATGAAATATATTGTAGAACTGAAAGGAAACTTCAGCGCATTGCCGCAACTATCACGCGCAACGCTTAAAGCGAAGTTCAGGGTCTAAAATGGCAGTTCAGTCCTATACTAAGCAGGGCCTATCATATGTCGCTAGCCTTAGTCTGGCATCTGATGCCGACATAGTTTCAGGGGTTTATCAAGTTTTTGTATCACTAGTTCATGACTGGACTGACGTTGTAGTAAATAACGTCGTTGCTACGAGGTCGTCAGCTGGAGAATATGTCTATCAGTTTTCAGCAGACAATATGGCCAGCTTTGGCAACCACAAAATTGTTTGGAGGTATATTAAAACATCTGTAACATATACTTCTACTTCATACATTAATGTATATGCGCAGTATGTGAGCAGTGGAGAGTTCTTTGATATCTATCCAGAGCTTGAGGCTGCCGCTGGCGATAAGTTTGACAGTACAGAGCGTAGAGTGCGTTCTGTAATAGATACTGTCTGTGGTCAAAACTTTCAATCTATAAAGAATAAAACTTTATCTTTTGAGGGTGAAGATCGAGAAACAATATATTTTGGGATTAGATGCACATCGCTCATAGAAGCAACTCAAAAGCCAGACGTTGATATTACTGGCGACTGTGAAATTACGGTGGAGTCTAAAGCCTATGTGCGCAGGATAGAGCAGTTAATTCCTATTGCTACATCTGAAAAGATGTATCTACAGCCTCGTTTTAGCGAAAATGAATTTTATTTATTTCGAGGTAATTGGGGCTGGGATTATGTGCCTACAAACATAACTGATGCTGCGACTCTTCTTATTTATGATTATCTAAATGACGATAATGCCTATGCTAAGCATGGTATTTCTCAAATGAAGATGGACCAATATTCTTTAACATTTGGAGCATCTGCTATGGCTGGAACGGGAAATATTGAGGTAGATGTATTGTTGATGGATTATACCCTCTATACAATGGGTATGATATGAGTAATCCATATCTGCGATTAATTAATCGTGCAGACATTTACAGCAAAGCAACCGCAGTATCTGCTGCTGGTCAGAAGGTAGCAACTTGGGCTATTTCTTCTTCAGCAGTTTCTTGTGCGTATATTCCCAAATTTAGCAAACAAGTTAATATTGCAATTAATGCAAATTATGCATATGATCAAGTCATTCATTTCTTTTTTGGACCAGACGCAGCCATAGATTTTACTAAAAGAATATACAATGTAACAGACGCTACTGGCCAAGTTATTGAGGCGGGTCCTGTAGAAATCACAGCAGTATTGTCTATTCCCGGATATAGCGGAAAACTTCATCACTATGAAGTTTCGGGATATAAAGTGATGGATCAATAATATGGTAATGACAATCAATTTTGAGTATAGAGCTGAGATTAAAAATATGGCGCGTCAAGTAAACATGGCTGACAAGAATATTAGAGCAGCTATGATAGCAGCGCGCAACAAAGCTGTGCAAGACATTACAGAGTTTTTAGATAGTGAAAGCACTTGGAGTTATCCAGGAGAGCATATGGCTGGTAAGACGGGAAGAGAACGCGGCTCTCAAGTAAGTGACATTAGAGGGTCTGGTCACTTCAAGTTTTTTAAGCCAACTCAGGTTTTGGGGTCATCTCCTATTTTTGGTCTGCAATTATATGCCAATCCTGAAGATCCTCAGCCTGTCGGGGAAGTCTTGCTTTCGGGCAGCGCACCTCATCATATTCTCTCCGGGAACATTGAGGGTTCGGCTCTTGTTTTTCCAAGGTATGAGGGTGTATACTCATCCGTAGTTCATCCGGGAACTCCTTCATATGGTAGTTGGATATCTCAAAACATGGAGGCGATATTTTACAACGCCGTTATAAGTACTGAGGCAGAGCTTGGTGCTCTTGGAGATGCGCTATTTGTGGACGGCGCTATTGCAGGGCTATTTCTATCTAGATATAAAAAGAATAACGCTGAGTTTTCTGGTAGTGACACGCTTACAGACAGTGAAGATCATCGCAACACTGGCCTTGAAGTGAAGGGTGAATATATATAATGATGATATATAGCATTAATCAATATCTTCAAAGCGATGCAACCTTGCTGGCCTTAGCCGGTAAAGCTTCTATAGCCATCAGCCCTATGATTGGTTATGATGAAGATCCTGCTCCAATAATCATATATCAGTATTCTCCCGATATTAAAAGTGAAGATATGTATTATATGAATCATGACAGTGTATGGTTTACCATATTAGATACCGACATTGCCCGTGGCTTTGCTATTCGAAATAGAATAATTTCTTTATTGAATCATGGAGATAACATACAAAGCAAGCTAATTGCGGATACGTATGGTAGACTATTATATATGAACCTATACAGGTCTGCCGATAGGCGGCCTGTAAATCCAGAGGGTTACTATGAGATTTCTTCTTTATTTGAGTTTTGCTGGATTCCAGCAAATTAATATTGCTTAATAACCAAGAATCTATTATTATGGAGTGGTATGGCAATGTATACTGCAATTACGTACATTGGTAAGACACCTGGTTTTGCCGCAAAGGTAGGCAAACGCATTTATGAATTTGAGTGGCAAAAGTCATTAGGCATTGGTAGGCGACCCGAAGAGGTCGATTTTACACATGCGATGCGTCTATCGAAACGGCGGGATAGGAACGGCAAGAAAATGTTTGTTCTTGAATAAATAAGGAGGCTATTAAAATGGCTGTAACATTCGCAAATATTATCGTTGGTGAAGGAACTCTTTCCGTCAGCAACAACACAGCAGGCGCTACGTTCTATGACGTTGGCGCTACGCAAGAAGGAGTAAGTATCTCATGGGAGCCAGACATGGTTGACATTGAGGTAGATCAGTTTGGTGACGCAGCACGCGTTATCCAATCTAAAGTTAAAGTTTCAGTTAAGACAAGTCTAGCTGAGAACACGTTTAATAACCTAGCACTTGTGTGGGGCTATAGTGGTATTACTGGATACGGCGATGCTGCGGTTGCAACCGCTACTCAGCCCGGTATGACAAGCACTACTGGCTTAAACTTAGGTATTCATGGCGCTCTTCCCGAAGAGCGTAGACTTAAGGTAACTGGCCCTGCGCCAGGATCTAGTGCAGCAACACCGAAGACTCGTACATACACTTGTAACCGAGCAATCTCTATGGCTTCTGCTGAAATTAGCTACAAGCGTAACGAGAACGCTAAATTGCCAGTATCTTTCCGTATTCTTCCAGACCCGCAGTTTACGGGTAAAGAGTATGGTACAATTGCTGACGCATAACCAATAACAAAAATTCAAAAACAAGGAGGTGAGTCTTTATGAGTAATAAAGACTTAGCAACAGGAGTTAAGATTTTAATCGGTGATACCGAGGTAGAGGTTCGACCATTGACGATTCGTCAGCTGCGTCGTTTTGTTAAGATTGTTGGAGATTTAAACTTTGACAATCAGACAGAACTAACAGATGAAGATATCGATAAGATGGTAGAAGCTGCTTCAATCGCCCTTGAAAAAGCTGCTCCTGATCTAGCTAAAGATAATGATGCCATCGAAGATTCGTTGGATATCAGAACCTTTAACGAGATCCTTAACGCCGCTATGGGCGTAGACCCAAACGAGTAACGGAGGGGGGGTCGTCATCTGGTGAAGGAATTCACTTCGATGACCTCCCCCTCCTTACCTACGAAAAAGAAGTATTCTCTGAGTGCGGCGCTTGGAAGAATTTCATGGACTTAGAAGATTGTCTAACCATGGAAGAGTTGATGGAGTTGTATGGAAGCGCTATCGAGAGACAAAACAGACTTATGAAGACTGTCGCTGCCGCTATGGGAGCAGACATATCTGATGACTCTGATTCTAGTCACGATACCAGCGGATATGATATTAACAGCGCAAATGACCTAGGTTTCTTGCCTATTAATATGGGATATGAGACAATAGACTAATATGGCGAATCTTCATGTTGGTGTGCAAGTTCAGCTGTCTCAGCTGAATAACTTAGTTCGAATCATTCAGCAAGTTTCTAAATCATTCTCACAGGCTGCTACTCAAATAGCAAATACTAACAGGATGATTCAGCAGTCGTATGCCTCAATGGGGCAATCTGCTGGTGCCGCTGGCAATATGGCCGCATCTTCGCAAAGCAGGCAGCTTGCTACTTCTCGTGCTACTGAATTTCAAATCAAGCAAGAAACTAAAGCTTATTTAAATTTAGTGCGTGCAATGAATACTCAGTCTTTTGGGACTGGAGGGAAAGCACGCTTTTCCGATGTTCGCAGACAAGCCGCATTTTTAAATAATCAGGCTGCTGCATATCGTACTCAAGTAAATGCTGGTGTTAGACCTATGATGCCCGGGCAGCCTATGGGGGCAGGCGTTAACACTCCTATGGCTATTGGTATGGTTGACCGTAACTCCATGCGTCAACTAGCTATGCAGCAGCAACAAGTATTTGGGCAGTCTGTTAGTGCAGCCAATATGGCTGCCATTAAATGGGGGGCCTTGAAGGCTCCACTTCAGGGTGTTGCTCAGAACATGACCAACATAGGAAAGCAAACTCAATGGACTGGTCGCCAGATGATGACTGGTCTAACTATTCCATTGCTTATGGCCATTAGGGCAACGACTCAGCTGTACCTATCTGTAAGTAAAGAAATGACTCGTATTAAGAAGGTCGGTGGAGCCGATCTTTATAATAAATATGAGGGTGTTATCAAAGGTGATATTGCTGATATTGTTAAAACTTTTGGTGTAAGTCAGAAACAAGCTGCTCAGCAACTTGGTGATGTTGTGGCTATGGGTTACAGCATCGCTGGAAAGAATTCACAAGCGGCTAAAATGACTAAAGCAATGCAATTTAGCTCAACTTTGGGCGATATTGGTTCAAAACAGGGTGCCGACTTCTATAGAACAATGCTTAAAGTGTTTGTTGAAGGCGCTCCTGGTGTGAAGAATTTCAATGATCAGATTAAAGGTACTAACTTTATTGTTGATCAATTAAACCAGATTGAAAATAAGACTATTATTAACTTGAATCAACTTGCTGAGGCTATGCCTCGTGCTGCTGGTGCAGCGAAGATGTTCGGGTTGAACGCCGCTGAGTTAGCTTCTGTCCTTACGGGTATTTATGACAAAGGTATTCCAATTGAAACTGCTGCAACTGGGTTAAGTTTTATTCTACAGCGTGTTGTAAATCCTACAGCTAAAGCTGCTAAGACCTTTGATGAAGCTTTTTCTAAAACTCCGCATGCTTTGCAGGGTATTCAGACTATGGCTGGAGGATTAGAAAAACTTACTAGACTGTCGGAAATGTATGTTGAGTTACAGAATAGGGGACTAAGTAAGGAAGAGATAGCTGATCCTAATGCTAAGAAAAATACTGCATATGCTAATCAAGTATTTTCTGAGTTAGTTCAGCGTAGGCAAATTAAAACATTTCAACCAATGGCTGAAAGTCTTGCTTTAGGTGCTCATCAAATTCGCACAGCGCTAAAAGAAATTCCTGCTGCTGTTCAGGATATAAATGCCGCTGGTTTGAATATTGATACATCTACGTTCACAGAGTTATCTAAGCCTCTTATTCAGTACAGATCACAATTGTTGCAGAGTGAACAATTTACTTCTGGGTTTGGTAGAGCTTTAGTTGCTAGCTCTGGATTTGTAAATATCAATAGTGAGTCTATTAAAGAACTTGCATCGGCATATCGTAGCATGTCTGCAAAAGAAATTAACATTAAATTAGTTTCACCAGATGTACAGATGCGAATTCTTAGTGAAACATTTAAAATGGTTGGAGTATCTATTGGTGAATCTATTTTTCCAGTTTTACTTAAAGTGGGTCATGTTTTATTGAGTGTTTTTGAGGGAATCAACAAAATGGGAGCAGGCACGAAAACACTCTTTGGTGGCTTGATTGTGGGCTTGGCTGTTATCGGTCCGCTGATGTATCTTGGAGGACTGGCATTCAGCGTATTTGGCTCACTGGCTGGCGCTATATTCAAGTTCTTACCGGGCCTTGAGATGATTGCTCCAGACACCATGGCGGCTATGGCTGCAATGGGTACTATACCCCCAAATGTAGCTCAAGTAAATGGAAGCTTCATTCTTCTTGACAAGAGTACTACGACATTGGGTGGAAGATTAAAAAGCCTTGTTGGTATTCAGGATGCGCAGGCTGTTGCTACGAGGCAACAAATTGCTGCTGCCGACGCAGTTATCCTTTCACAAGAAGAACAGATAGCGGCTGCCGAGGCTGCTTCGCTTGCTGCACAACAAAGCGATGCTGCATATATTCTATCAGCAGAGCTTAAAGCCGGTGCAGTTGCCCAAGCCGAAACGGCATATGCGGCTGCGGCAGCCACTCATAGTGCTACGGCAGACCTTCAGGTAAATGCCGCAAGAAGAGTTACTGCTGCTGAACTAGAAGTGGCTGCTGCCAAAACAGAAGTTGCCGCTGTGGGGAGACTAAAAACAGGCTTAGATACTGCTACTAAAAATGCTTTAGCTACAGATAGGAAGGTCATTGCGTCTAAGCAGGCTGTACTTGATAATGAATCTGTTATTGACAAGCTTCGCAGACAAATAAGTCAGTCTCGAATCACTCAGATCATTGCCGAAGGCAGAGCAGAAGAACTTACTGCTCAAATGACAATCAACGCGAACAGACGCAAATTTGCTAGTGCTCTTGAGGCTAAGGCCATAAAGCAGGCAGATGTTCCCAATGCGGTTCTTGAATTAGAAATTAAACTTGTTGATAAATTAAATACAGAACTTGCTCAGCAGAATGTTTTAATTGCTGAGAAAAAGGCTGCAATTGAAGAAGGGTCTGCTACCAATGCCGGTCTTTATGGAATGGAATCAAAGAAAACAAGGCTAGAGAACGAACTTTTGGCAGAAAAAAAGTTATTGCTTGATGCGACAGCTGAAGCAAAAGCTCGAAATGATGCAGTTATAGCTGCAGGATTGGAAGTAGAGGCTGCTGATCTGGCAACCACTACAGCAATAAACGACAGTAAAGCTTTATCTGCGGAAATTTCAGCAGAAAACACTCTACAAGATCAAGCGGCAATAGCCATAAAACAAAAACTTTCTCAAATTACTGCTTTGGAAGCGGCAGTTGTGGATGCTGAAAATGTAGCTCTGACTCAGAACGCTGCGCTCAAGAAACTTAATGACGAGTATAATATTCGCTTGAGTTCTTCCACGATGGGATTAACAGGGGCTGAAGCCGGTCTTGCAACTGCTCAAAGTAATTTGTCGGTAATGATGGGACTTGGTACAACTTCTGCTCATACGCTTGCGCTCGCTGAAGAAAGAGTAGCTGCTGCTTCAGCCCTAGTTGTTGATGCAATGGCAGAAGAGATGCTCGTTAATCTTGGACTAGGCGAATCATTTGATGCTTTAGCCGCTGAGACTCACTATGCTCAAATTGCTCAAGAAGAACTTCGGATAGCAATGGCCAGCGGTCTAACTGGTGCAGAGGCACTCGCTGCTGCTCATTTGGGAGTAACCGAAGCCCTCAATCTTGAGGCTGCTGCTGCAGCGAGGCTTGCTGCAAGAAACCTTGAGCTAGCTGGAGAGTCTGCTCTATCTCCTATTACTGCTAGACCTGGGTTAATAGCTCGCACAGGTGGATTGGTAGCAAAAGGCGGCAAGGGGCTAGTTCGCGGAGTTACTAAATTTATTCCTGGAGTTTCCGCACCCGCTTGGGCTGCTGCACCGGCTGCTGGGACTGCTGCCGCTGAAGGCGGGGGACTGATGACAATGATGGGTCCTCTGCTAGTTATTGCAGCAATTGTTGCTGCTCTGGTTTTAGCATTTATTGTTTTAAAAAGACATTGGAAAGAAATTCATGCTGGAATGAAATCCGGCCTCGATGCCGTTGGAAAAGCCTTCAAGGAAGTTGGCAAGGCAGTCGGGGACATTATAGCAATATTTTCTAATAGCATGAAGGGGGTTGCAGGTTTTGCGGAAGAAGGCAAAAAAACTGGAAGCGTTTGGACTAGCATAGGTCAAGCAGTTTCTGGCCTGATGATAATTTTTGCAAAAATGTTAACGCTGGTTGCACAGCTTATAAAATTCTTAGCTCCTGCATTTCAATATATTGCTAACTTAATTAAACCAATTATTGAATTTGTAGTTAATCTTATTCAAGCAATAACTGCAATAATACATGGTGACTTAAGCGAAGCTTTTGATTTCTTAGGTAGAGCTGTAGCTAATGTATTTGAATTTGTTCTTTCTTATATGAGTCCATTCTTGAAAATGATAGATGGAATGGCTAAAAAACTTGGAGGAGTTGCCGCATCTATAGCAGATGCATTTGGTGCCCATGGTACTGCCGACAACATTCGTCGTGGTATAAAGAATATGAATATTGAAAGTACTTTGCGTAATGCAATCAATAATGGCTTAAAGAAAACTGGCACGCAAAAAATTCCATATGAGTTTGTTCCATATACGACACAACCACGCCCTAGTGCTGTTTCTGTGAAGCCCGATCCGGGAGCGCTAGATCCTCCGAATGGAAGCGGTGGCAGCGGTGGAAAATCCGCATATGATAACTTCCTATCTGCTCTGCAGTCTAAGCTAAATGAATTTATTTCTAAACTTAAAGATCTTATTTCTAAAGAGTTTGATGACGTATGGAAACAACGACTGCAAGTCTTTGATGACCAAATTAAAGCAATGGATGCCGTTGAGAAGAAAGAAGCAGAACTTATTGCTGCTCAAGAGTATGCACAAAGTCGTCGTGAGGCTCTAAATAAGCGTTCGCTTGATCAAGAGAATTATCGCAGAGATAGAGGACTTGCTATATATGAGGGCCGTATTGACGATGCTCGTAACTTAGATCTTTCATTTGCTGAAAATGATAAAAGCAACCGTAAGACTATAACTGATATAGATAAATCTCGTGCAAATGTATTGCTTAAAGCCAGCAGGGATCTACAGAGGCAGAAGATTGCAGATGCCAAGAAAGCTGCTGAAGACCTTAAGGCAATAGAAGAGAAAGCTCTTAAAGAGCAAATCGATCTTATTACTAAATACACTCCTAAGAATGATGCTGAGTGGGTAGCGATGATGGATAAAATCAATGATACTTTAACTAATTATGGTATGCCTCGTATTGCTGGCGCATGGAACAATGGTCTTGATATGTTCAAGCTTGCTATTTCTGAGGTGAAGATAGAGCTTAGCAATGACTCATTCTGGCAAGGCGAATGGGCTTATAAAGGTATCTATAACTGGATTTCTCAATTAGCTCAAATTGATATTAAAAATATTGTTAAATCAATGGCAGACAGTGCTGCTGCTGGCATTGCTGGTAGCGCTTTAGATCCTAGCGCTACTCCAGATCCAACCACGGACGGGCCTACCGATAGTACCACTCCAAAGGAAGAATCTACGGCTATTCCAAAGTCAGTAACTGTTGGCGGTTGGAGAAACTTGCTTCTTGGGTTTGCTAAAGGCGGCTATAAGGAACAAGCGTGGCAGGGAATTCTTGGCAATAAAAAGCTGGTTAACTGGCTAAAGAATGATCCTAAGAATAAAGGATTGTACGAATTTTATGTCAGTCAGGTTAGAGCAAATAATCAATTAGGTGATATAGGTGCCGCAGGAACCGCACCCGGTGGGCTACCCAGCGGCTTCGCCTTGCTTAAGAGGCCCACTGCTGCTGCTGCACCCGCAGTGTCGCCTGCAATTGCTAAGCTTGCTGGCAAAGTAGATAAAAAACGAAAAACGTTAAAAGATAGTTGGAGTCAAGTTCTTATGTCTCCACCAACTAGCGGAGCAGATTTAGCCAAGCAAGAGCGATTCCGAGCATGGCAGGTCAAAAATCCTGGCGGCACTTTAGATCAGTTCCTTAGTCAAGAAATATTGCCTGGTGCTGTCAAGTTACCTGATTCAATTGAGATTAATCCTCTGTCTGGTAATTTACAGCCAACGCCCGCAGCTCCCGGTACCGTTCCAACAATGTTGAATAAAAGAGGTTTGACTAAAGTAGGTCAGGCTAAATTCAATACAGCAACTGGATGGAAGTCAGACAAGAATATGGTGCCGCTTGCTACTTGGTATGCTGGCGATGAGTTGCAAGATGGAGACGGTCAAAAAACTAAGGGCGGCAAAATGCAGCCTTATTGGGTCCTAGCAGACGGCACAATAAGTTGGGTAAAACCTAGCGTGGCTGCTAAGCGTGCAGCTGCTGCTGCTATTGCTGGTCCACCGTCTGGTCCTAAAGGTCCACGGGATCAGGCAAGACCAAAGGGGCCAAAGGGGGCAATGGGGCCTGCAAGTGAGAAAGATCAACTTGGACCTTATGTTAAGCCTAAAGGCGTTAATTGGAAGAATCCTAACAATTGGCTGAAATGGGCCGGTATTGACTTGGGTGGCGCAGCTTCGGGCTGGGCTAAAGTCATAGGCAATGCTATGACCCTATCAGGTAAAATCGTAGACGCTCCGTTCAAGGCTGGACTCGATATTGGAAAGCATTTATTAAAAGGTTTGTCAAAAGCTTTTAAGGCTAAAGGCGATGCCATGGATGGGGGTGGAAACATACTATGGAATGCATTAAGTAATAATGGAAAACCAATGGATTGGCTACCGATTGAAAAAAGTGCTGGAGAAGGACTTGGTGATTTATTTGATGGGCTCCAGAGGACCATGCGAAAACTTGGGAAAGACATGTTCAATCAAAGTGGCGTTGACATCACTCGGGGTATCAAAGAGGGAATCCTTGGACCACAAGAGCAAAAGAAAGTACGCGATGCCGGAGTTGATACCATTAAGAACATTAGCGATGGCGTTAAAGATCATGCCAAAATTAAATCTCCATCTAAGTTATTTGCTGATGAGATAGGTAAACCTCTTGTTGATGGTATCGCCATGGGCATTGAATCTCCATCTAGCAAGCTTACTTTTAAAACAGCTGTCAAGAATCTTCTTGATTCTTATGATAGTTTTCGTAAAACTGTTACTGTTATCCTTAGGTGGAATCTAGAGAACGCTGGGGGACTACGGAGTGGAATTCAGGGGATTATAAATGATGCATTGGCCGGTGGACTTACTGTCAATGCAGACGTATTCACAGCAGCAAAGAGGGCATTGTATGATTTCTTTATGTGGATTTGGGATAACTTAAATGCTGCAGCAAGAGCGGCAGATGGTCCACTTAGCGGCATACCTGCCAGAGATACAAGGGTTGGCCCGCTTCAGCAGCGTGTACTCAATAATCGTATAAACAGTTTTGCTGAGGGTGGAATAGTTAAGCGTCGCATGGGTGGTATAATTGCTCAAATTGGTGAGGGGCAATATGATGAAGCTGTTATTCCGCTTCCTCAAGGCATGTCTCAATTTGTAAATAGTTTTCAGCCTGCTCGCACTGCTCCATCTGATTATTCTGGTATGTCAGTAAATATAACTAACAACTCTGCTCCAGCGACCCCGCAGGCTGTATCAACTAATATCTATGTTGATAACTTCATTGGTGAGCCCGCTTGGTTTGAGTCAATGATGAAAGAATATGGTGTCAAAGTTGCACCAAAAAATCAGCAGGCTTATGGTACAATTAATAGGAAAGTAACGTCTTACCAAGACAATTCTCAAAGGAGCGGTAGAATCTAATGGCACTGCCTAATCTAATTACTCTTGGTGGATATGAACTTACCGATCAGGGCCGCACTTTCTCGTCTGCGAGAGATGAGCGCTCAATTCCTGTTGAGCTTGCCAGCGGGCTTACTAAGAAATATTTCAAGGCAGTTAAGTATACTTTCAGCATTGCATGGACTCAACTGCCCAGTCTATCTACTCAAACATATGATAAGAAAGAAGCTCGTAATACTTTGAAGGTCTTGTCTGATACCCAGGCAGTTCTTCCGCTAATTGTTCGTGCGCCTATAGGCACGACTCAAACCTACAACGTCTGGATAGAAAGTTATAGTGAAAACATTATGCGCAGGGATTTTGTGTCTGGTGCAATCTTTTATGAGGTTAGCTTAGAATTGAAACAACAGTAATATGCAGAATATATCCGGCACCCTTGCCACTGCTGTCCAAGACAGCGCCCATAATGTATTGCCTTATGTAGAGGCCGAATGGGTTAATGGCAGGTCTTTAACTAATGTTAAAGCATACTCTACATCAGATGATTATGTCGATTATATTAAATCCCTAAACCCTGCATTGCATTTTAGGCTTAACGACTCTTTTGATCTTGTACAAAACATGAATACTGGACCCAAGCCTGCATCTCATTGGAGAATGAATAACGCTTCAGACACTTTTGGGACAATCATTGCCGATGAAATGGGTTACAACAATCTTTCCCTAAATGGAGCTAATTATACCTTGGCTCAACCTGGAGCTGTTAGAGATAATGACGCATCTGTTACCAACTATTCTATTGGATTCAATACTTCTACCGCTCCATTAAGTGCATATGCGCAATCTTCCAGTCCAGATTTACAAAATAAATGGAGTATTGTAGATAATCCAAACTTTAGCTTTGAGTGCTGGATTAAACCAGGGGGTGATGCGGGTGTGCTAGACCGTGGCAAGCATGTTGTAGCACATCACGTTGGAAAACGCTTTAATGAGAAGAATATTCTTGTAGACAAAATTGAATGGATGTTTTCAGTCGATGCCGCACCATCGGCTTTAGCGTCTACTTCTGCAGTATACCCCAGTTTTGTGATTGTGAACAATACTGGAAATGCACTAACTATGGCTCAGGACCTACAGAATGTATACATGTCTATAAAATCTCCTAACTCTATAGCGGTTGGTGCATGGTCGCATATTGTAGTAACATACAATTCTAAAGAATTAAAAATATATATTAACAGTGTTCTTGTTGCAACCGAGTCAAGGCAAAATGGTAACCTCATTGACATTGCTAGCGGTACACTGTATATTGCGAGCGCACATCAATCTTCTATGTTATTAGATGGCGTTGGCTCAGGGTTTGATACTAACCTTAACGCATTGAGGGGATATATAGATGAAATTGCTATATATCAAGATTGTCTTTCCTTTGCTGACGTTGCACGAAGGTGGAAGTCTGGGTCTTTAAAAGTATTGACTAGGTCCTCTACGGATGTCGTGCATCAAAATATTAAAGATTTTTCGGGCAAGGGAAGGGACGGTTTTCTTGACTTTGCAACCTCGGCCACCGTCAATTTCAATCCTAAGTCTAATGGTACGGTTGTATCTCCGTTTATTGGTCGTTTAGACGGAGGTAGTTTATTTTTTATAGATAAGACATCTAAAGTAGATGCCGGGTATTTTACTTCAGATAATACATCTACGGGAACGAGTGTTTATACTGGCAATAATTTGACAGTTAGCGCATGGGTGTATGTTACTGCACTTAATGGAACAGGTGCCGAATCTGTTGAGATGATTGCTGCACAAGGCAATGGCTCCAGTGGATCTGCTGTCAATAATGCATGGTATCTTGCAATGAGAAAACAAGCATCTAGTGGTGTAATTCAGATTACTGCCTCTATCAACGATGGTGCCAGCAACCCTATTGCTCAATATACGTCTATCTCTATTAATGCTTGGCATCATATTGTAATGACTGTAGATAGTAGCAATAGATTAAATCTTATGGTTGATGGCAATTACGCCCAAGCTGAAACGGATCGGGTTTCCGGTGTTGGAACTATGAATATGAATCCAGCGTGGAAAACATTTATAGGTGGAAGAGTAGGATTCACTGAAGGATGTAGAGATACATATATTGCTGAAGTAGCTATTATTAATGCTAAGACTGACCTTAGAGCATGGTCTACTTTGTATAAGTCTGTTATTAATGTTAATGACTATAAAGCTATTAATAAAATTTATAATCCACTTCAAGTTATAAACGGTAAAACTGAGAATACTGTTCCTTGGGCAGTTTTAGATGCTTTGGATGAAAATGGCGAAACTATTACCGCTGATGGCGACTATCATTTCACTGAACGCAATGAGGTTCTTGTAGACACAGACTATGAATATGGTTGGTGGTCTAAAGTTAAATCTGATTTTGCAGCTAATTTTCCAAACAAACCAAGTATTTATTTAACTTTTGATGCCATATCAGCTAACTATGTTGATTTGTATAGTACTTTAAAATATGGTGCAATTAGGACAGGATCTTTTTATTATCAATTAGAGTCTGGAACCTGGGTTGGCCCTCTTGCTTTTTCTGTAGACAGTGAAAGTAAATATATTTATTCAATTGGCTCTATTGTAAAAATTAAAGCATTGCATTTATTTATAGATTCCTCAGCATATGTAAATGATTGTGCAAGGATTGAAGAATTTGCTCCACGATTTACTGAAGATATTTCTTCCTATGTCTCTAGCATGGAAGTAGATAAAGTTCGTGAAAACTTCGATAGCTCAGTACCACTAGGCGCAACCGGAGCAAATACATGCAACCTAACCTTAGACAACACAAGCAAAAGATTTAATCTTGAGAATTCGTCTAGCGATCTTTATGGTCTAATATTTCCGGGTGTCAAATTTACTGTTGGATATAAGTACGCTACGTCTAGCGGGTCTAGCCCCGAATACATACAAGAGGGAATTTTTTATTCGGATAACTGGAACCTTGGTTCCGATAATATGGTGGCATCTGTTCAGTGCAGAGACTTCAGTGGAAAAATGCAAGATAGCATGATGGTAGATGGATATATATCTACAGATGCTACCGCAGCAGAAGCAATATCTGACTTGGCGCTTAGGAGTGGAGTTCCTGCATCTAAACTAAATATTGATAACAACTATAACACTGAAATAATTAAAGATGCTCCCGATGCCTACTGGCGCTTCAATGAAACTCAACTAGAGCCATTTGCTCTTAACTTTAATGGAAGTGTATATCTATATAGTCACCCATTTGCTGACTTGTTGATGGGTACAGGCAATGTCACTGGCGCTCAAATTAAAAATACTACGTATGCTTCGACTAAAGTTCTGCCAAGAACATTCTATGATTTTCCAAACTCGGAGTTGACGCTAGAGTTCTGGATTAAATGTGCTACTCCGGCTGCCAAAAAAACTGTAATAAACTATGCCACAAAAAGATATGCCAATGAATTCAGTGTCAATATTGATACCGCCGGAAAGATTGAAACAAGAATACTTTCATTTGCTCCAGGCACTGCAGTAGGTGTCGGAACAGCTTCCACGGCTGTAGTTGCAGATAATATTTGGCATCACGTTGCTATTGTAGTTGATCCAACTATTGCAGCAACTGTTGGCAATACTACTCAAATATCATATTTTATTGATGGAGTTGTAGATAATACTTTTGTAGTTTCATCTTTTTCAGGATTTAGGCCATCTGGACAAATGCTTATTGGTGCGGGGTTTTCTGCTTCCACAGTTACAGGTTCGTTAGCCAATGGTCCTCATACTTTAGATACTGCAAGCATTTTTTCTGGATCGCTGAAAGAAATCAAACTGTGGGGCACTGCGCGTAGTCAGTCTCAAATCAGAAAATATATGAACTCCCCAGTGGCAAATAAAAAAATTGGAGCGCACAGTAGCAATCTCTATAAGAGTATGATTATTGCTGCTGCTCCTGTTGCTTATTATCCTCTTGACTTAAAGTTAAACAGCGGTACTACAACCTACGGTTCTCCTCTGGTTAGAGATATTTCCGGCTTTGATCGCAACGGCTTGCTTGTTAGCTCAGGCTTTACGTCGGTTGCTGGCCCAATAATTAGCGAAGATTCAAGCTCTGCTATAAAATTTAAAGCATCTAATACTACATCTTATATAACTGCTTCTAATACTTCGATCACTCCATATGAGGGAACTCAAGATGGGAACATTGCGTATAGTGCATATGATTTCAGCCTTACGCCAACTGTACTAAGTACTACTGGGCAATTTACTTTTGAAGCATGGGTAAACCCTACTTCTAGGTTGTTAACTCCCATTGCTTCCAAAACATCTGCTACTCTTGCCGAAAAAGAATGGGATTTATCGATAAACACTTCCGGTCTACTGCAGTTTAGAGCATATACCGGGGCAAGTGGACTATCTGCAGTAACCGCAACCAGCAGCACCGATAGTCCATTGCAATTAAATGCATGGAATCATATTGCCGTTACGCTTGGTGGTTCTAAGCTGGAAATGTATGTAAATGGCAAAAATGTAACTGGTGGTGTAAAATTTGCAAACGCCAGCTTGCTTAGATCTACTACACCTGCTCCATTTAGAATAGGTGCAAATAATGTCAGTACCGCTGCAGACACTTATGCTTCTACTTTGTCTATATCTCATGTAGCAATTTATGCAAGGGTTCTTCCCTTAATAGAATTATATTCGCATTACTCTAAAGCAGGATATGATTCTTCTATAATAAATTCATCTCAAGATGGAAAATTATTGTACTATTGGCCTTTAAATCAAGGTAGATTTTTTGAATATGAAGATTTTAAAAAATCTGGTTTTGCTTATAAATTTAATTCAAAAAGTAACCAAAATATATGCCCCAATGTAACAAAATTTACTAATCATATGTATGCCTATACAGCAGACAATGTTGGAACTAGTGCAACATCTACAGCAATTACCAGTTCTTTGTGGAACAAGAGTGGTGTATTGGCTGTAAGAGATTATGCGTCTGACAAAAATTATTTAACGTATCGCATGGGAGCCGCTGCTCCATATGATGAAAAAATAGCGGCCAATCAGATTTCTCCTAATTTCGCAGGGCCAATATCCTCTGAGGCAGCAAGGTCCACGAAGTTCTCTTCTGCCCTTAATCATGTGGCATATTTAAATTACACTACAGATTTACCAATGACTGTAAGTTCCACTTCTCCTCTAAGTATGGAGATGTGGATAAACCCAACTAGTGTAACATCTAAGCAATATCTGTTTTCTCGTGAAAACTTTGGGGCTACGGATGTTGCTGGAAGCTGGCGCATATTTCTAGATTCAGACTCTAAGGTCAAATTTGAGATTCATCAAACTTCTGGAGCGACTTTGTTGGCTGTTACCCCAACTACCTTTGGCGGATACCCATCCTTGACTGCCAACGCTTGGTCACATTTAGGATTTACTTTTACAGTAGCATCTACTACCTGCACTGCAAGCATCTACCTTAATGGTGTCTTGTATGCTCAATATGCGTGGTCTACAGCAACTGCTGCTCTAACATCAGCGCAAGTTAAGATGATAATCGGTGGCAATAGAGCTGTTGGTGTCAACGACTTTGATGGCTATATTTCTAATTTTGCTATCTACAATAAACTACTGACAGTCGATAAATTCTTGAAACATTATGTTCGAGGTAAAAGTATTAGACAAAATGTCTATGATATGATTGCAACTTCATCTGAGTCTTATTGGGCTGAAATGCTTAAGATTGCTACAGCTGATATTGGAATGTATTTCTTTGATGAGTTTGGGAATTTTGTGTACGAGCATGGAAGATCATATGATGATGCCCTAGATACTCAACATGCTGTAGTTCAGTATACGTTAGATCAAAATCAAGATATTATTTCTGCTTCTCAGACAGTAGAACTGCACACTAATAAAGTTAAAGTTAAAGTCTACCCCAAAATGACCACTAGCTCATCCACACCAAATATTTGGGCCGCTGCTGCTAATGAGTCTTTGGCTATATGTTTGTTGGCGAGTTCTACGTCAGCGTATAATACAGACTCATTGTCATTGGAGTTAACTTTGAATAATGCTTCTCTTTATGAGCCACTTTGGCCAATGAGCGGTGTTGTTAAAATTGATAATGAATTTATCAAATACACTAAATCCAGCGGCAGTTCTTTATTTGACCTTGAGCGAGGATATTGGGGATCTACAGCCGCCTATCATAAATCTGGGTCTGTCGTTGGAGAGGCTCGTGAATACAATTTGGAGTGGAGTAATCAACCTGTTTATTTTGTTAAATATCCTTTCATTACTGGTGTCATTTATGATAAAACTGTTGTAGCCTCTAATTGGAGATTTAATGGACAAAAAGGATATATTAGATTGTTTCCATCTAATTCAGCTAGAGCATCTGATAGATATATTGTTCTAGAAGGCACCAACCCTGTCACTAAACTAGTAAACCACTTCGTAGTTTCTGGAGTCGTAGGAACATCTAGTGAGTCTAGTAAGCAAAACATTGTTGAAGTATTGTCGGACTATAAAGACAATATTAGAAAATATGGAGAAAAAATATTAGAAATTGACAATCCGTTAATTCAAGATGCTGAGTATGCTAAAGATTTAGCTCAGTTCTTGCTTGCCAAATACTCTATTCCTTGTCCGGTTTTACAAATTTCTACTATGGGGATACCTCAACTACAATTGGGTGATAGAATAAAGATACAATCTTTAGATGGATTATCTCTTTCTAACGATGAATATTGGATTATGTCAATAAATATGTCTTATGATGGTGGAATTAATCAAACAATGACTCTCAGGAAAGTATCTTAATGGAATCTTATAAGCCAGTGTCGTGGTCGTCAGAGCCTTTGTCTATTGATAAAATACAAGCGATGATACAAAATGATCAATCGATTGCAGATGAAATTGATCTTAGACCTCGTGGAGTTATTGGGTATAGTGAACTTACTATGTATGCTTCTAATACCGGTAAAAAAGGATATCGAGACGTAGACAGAGCTTTTTATCCAAATTATGCCGCTACTTTAGTGTCAGCTGCTGACATGACTAATGTTAAAAATACTGGAGAAAAAATTCGTGAATACACTCGCGTTATTGACAATTGGGAAATAAATCCCAATGGTCTGTCTTTAAATATTAATGTTGAGCCAAATCGTATTATTCATTTTGAATTGTATATTCCTATTTTTACTCACAACAACCCCAATGTTGGCCCAAACACATCTGATAACTGGGCTATTGATGCTTTTGTTATTACTCGCGACGGGGAGCAAATTATTGCAGAGTCTGGAACAGATTTATGGACAGCGATGCCAGGTTCTAGGTCATTGAGGTCTTTCTATTATGACTGCTTTGATATAGGTGCCACTTCAGGTCCACATCTTTATGAGGTTATGTGGAGATGTCAGTCGTCAGTGGTAGCCCAGCAACTTGAAATGGAAATCTGGGAGCAAAATCGCAATACAATAGTTGGTCTACCGTCTTCAGTTACTGAGCCCGATCAACAATACTATTCAGCGTCGGATGCAACTACTATAGGCTCCGGCAGTGGCAGATATAATCTTTCCGACTTCACAAGCCCTCAAGATTCTCCTATAAAGTATACTGAGGTAGTAGGTATTGTTGAAACCTACACAGGCAACCCTAGCCTGTCGCCAGCAACATTTGCTGGAACAGGCTACTATCCATTTGCTGGTGTAATCCCAACAGCGCAGTTTATTGCTACTGACTGCGGTGATGCTACGTCTGCTATAATAAAGATAGACGGAGAGACTAAGACGGGAGATGCAAATGCAAATACACCAGCCTAATGTTTCTACATTTGCTAAAGCTGACTATAAATTGCTTCAGCAAATGTGTGATAATGATGATGATATTCGCAATAATCTAGAGATGAACGCTAAAGGCATAGTTGCTTTAGGCATGGCTAATAATATGAATTTGGCACTTCCTAATTATTCTAATGCCTTTGGGGCTTATTCGCAGTCAACATCTGTAAATTGGCTGGATGTGCAGTTTAGTTATCCAAATACCACAAAATTTTCTGTAAACTTTGAGGCCAATCGTTATTATAAATTTATGATACATTTTGATTATGTCTGGGCCGCCAATGTAAGGGTCGGTGCTGGAGATGTTTTAGGCAAAACGGGACGTATTGAAGTTAGAGTAAGGGATGTTACTCACCGAAGAGATGTAATCTATTGGACTAATCTAGTAGATCCTGATTATAATATGGGCGGGTATGTTGCGGGTCCCTACATTTTACATAGAGATACTGAAGCGGGTAATCATCCAGATGTAAACATATATAGTTGGGATGAGCCGTCTGCGGACGGTTGTGTGCCTAGTTCGTGCCATGCAGTTAGAGTTATGGCTGCAAAAACTAGTGGAGCGTCTGTTCTAAAAGTTCAATTTAGGCCAATGTTTGCTTTTGGTGGAGTCCAACCTCCTTTGTCTCTGGATGTAACCAGCACTGCCCAGCCAGTAATTGGTCTTCCCCAACAGTATGTTGCGGATGCAGGTCGCGGTGGCATCAGGGACACTGAGGCGATTAAACAGTTTAATGGATATTTCTCTGTAGAGGATTGCGGTCCAGTTGAGAAGCCCGCTGGAGTGGCTGCTGGTACGCTTGATGATAACTCTATTTCTCCATATTTTGAGGCGTATGAAAATCATGCCTATGATACAACGGCGACGGATAGACCATAATGTATAAATCTTTAAAATGGTCACCTCAATCTCCTTTGACTTCGGCATCTTTAAACCAGATGGTTGAGAATGATAAAGATAATTATGTTCTTTGCGCAACCTCTGCTGGCACAGTAATCGCTATATCTGAAATGAAACAAAGATTTGAGACAATGCCTGGAAATGTTCCTATTCGGATACCATACCTTGGCGTAGATGCTTTTAGGGCTCCATACACTGGATGGTATAAAGCACATTTTTCTTGCGCTGCTGCTAGGCAAGATACTACAAATATTGATGGATCAAACGCAGCGGTAGGAACCTCAGGTCAAGGAAGGTCGGCATTATCATATTTGGATGGATTTTATTTTGTAATAACCGCTAAACATACTAATGCCGCAACAGATAAAAATGTGTTTACTGAAATACAAAACACAAATCAAGAAAGTTTGTTTAGCGACATTCAAAAAGA
>Ga0114966_10000053_pt1 | contig 97438 bp, 86 predicted proteins | sample M_130207_XF_Meta_FD_87029 | JGI IMG/M metagenome (GOLD analysis project Ga0114966, IMG submission 87029) | Freshwater microbial communities from Lake Montjoie, Canada to study carbon cycling - M_130207_XF_MetaG | ecosystem: Environmental > Aquatic > Freshwater > Lake | place: Lake Montjoie...
ACCGCGGCGCATTGCCCACCGTAAAGTTCGCCGGTTGCGTAAATGCCGCCGTGTTGAACCAACGGTCCGGCGTCGGGCTATCCACCGACGCCGTCTTCAAATCCGCCACGTTCGGCCGCTGCACCTGCACACCATAGTTGCCCAGCTGGTTCGGAGTCGTAAACCCTAACGGCAGCCCGCTGCCAAAACGCACGATCGACGAGATCTGCCAACCGCCCAGTACTGCGTTCGCCACCGGGTGCAGATCCGCCGCAAACTTGCGGCCCTTACCCACCGGCAATTCATACACCATGACGTTCACAAAGCTCTGCGGCAAATCATGCGCACTAATCGACCGGTCGACGCTCAGGTCATAGTAATTGCGCGTCGTATCGCCCACTTCCCAACCCTGCCACTCGCTCGCATTGTCAATCGCCTTCGACCATTGATACGTCGTCAGCAAATTCAACCCGCTCGCCAACTGCCAGTTATAACGAACCACCAGCGCGTTAAACGACGAACTCGCCCCCGCCGTATCCCCCGACAGATTCACCGCCGTAAACTGCGGATGCGGCCGCAACAACCGCTGCTGCGGTACCGTCCGACCAGACAACACACCCGTCGGAATCAGCCCGAAAAACGGATTCGTCACCGGAGCATCCAGCGCCGCGCCAAGGCTGAAATATTTCGGATCCAATTGGTTCGCCTGCTGCCCGGCACCGAACAGCAACTTCCGGCCCTGGGAACCCGTGTACCCCACCTCCAGCACCATCCCTTTGCTGATCTCGTACTGGAAGTCCGCCGAGAAATTCTGTACATAGCTCAACGGATGATGGGCCGAAAGCGCATTCACCGCATCTCCCGTCTGCGTCAGCAATCCCCGCGTCGAACCAATCGGCTGCGACAGTCCCTGCGGAAACGGATTCGCCAACAGCGCTCCCCGGTTCGGGTTAATCCCATCGCCGCCAATCGTCGAAACCCACGTCGTCGTCGTCGCAAAGCCGTCGCGCGTGCCGCCGCCCGTCTGCGGGTAGAAAATGCCATACCCCCCCCGGAACACGAGCTTATCCGTGATCTTGTACGCCATCCCAAACCGCGGCGCCAGGTTTAATTTGTCGGTCTGCCAAGCCCCCCGATTGTTCGCAGAGTTGAACACCAACCCGCCCTTCAGCGGCAACCCCGTCTGTTGCGCCAACGGGCTCACCACCGTGAAATCGAAATTGTTCTGCCGGTTGTAGCGCTCCGTCCGCGCCTGCTGCAGTTCGTAACGCAAACCCATGTGTACCGTCAACCGCCGATTCACCCGCCACGAATCCTGAATGTAGGCTCCGTGATACATCGCCGTCACCGCCGTCGCCGCCCCAATCGGGCCACTGCCGTTGTCGCCCGTCCCCAACAGGAACGAAGCCAGCGCGTCCCCCGAAGTCGACGAAGTCTGCGCCGCCAACGGACCCGACGTCAACCCCCGCGTAAACCCAAACGCCGGCGTGTTGAAGTCCGTGTTGTTCAACCGCGCAAGCTCCGTAATCCAACCAAACTTCAAGCTGTGCGAACCCAACTCCTTCGTTAAATTCGCCTGCAAATTATGCGTCTCCCGCGGCACGTTCAAGAACCGTCGATTGTTCAAACTCGTGTAGTTCTGGAACGAAAAGCCGGGATAGGTCTGCGCCTGCCACTGGCCCACCGCCGCTGCCGAAAAACCCAACGCCGTCCCGTTCAAACCCTGTGAAGGCGATACCTGATTCTCCCGCCACCGGCCAGACCCAACCAGGATGTTGATCACCCACGTCGGCGTCGGCGTCAACGTAGTGCCAATCACCACTTGATGCCGCGGATTCACATCCGAAAAATTCGTGTCCCCGCCATTTCCAAAAAATTTCGGCGCCACATTCTCCTGCCAGGCTTTGGTCATCCGCCCAAACATGCTCATCTTCTCGCTCTTCGCCCAATCCACCCGCAAGTCCCACCGGTCATTCGTCGTCACTGTCTTGCCCGCCGCCACAAAATTCCGCGCATTCGTAAACGCATCCCCCGTCGTGTTCGCCTGCGGAAAAAGCTGCATCACCTTCACCGCCACCGGGTCAAATCGCGACGCGGGAATTCGGTTACCCGGAAACTGCGTCCGCACAAATCCCGCCCCGTCCGGGTTCGGCACAGTCGTGAACGGATCAAAAACCGACGACACAACGCCCGCCGCGTTCCGCGTCTCCGAAAAATCCCCCGACCGCTGCAACGCCGTCGGCACGTTCGACACGTTCGTCCCCGGATTCCCCTCCCGACGACCCTCATACGCCGTAAAGAAAAAAAGCTTCTTCGCCTTCCAAATCGGCCCCGCAAACGTCGCCCCAAACTGGTTCCGTTGGAAGCTCGGCCGCTTCACCCCCGACCGGTTATTCGTCCAGCTATTGGCATCCAAATTGTTATTCCGCAGGAAGTCATACACCGATCCATGGAAGTTGTTCGACCCGCCCTTCGTAATCATGTTCACCGCGCTGCCGTCGCTCTTGCCGAACTGCGCGTCAAACTGGTTCCGCTGAATGTTCATCTCCTGCACCGAATCCACCGACGGCGAAGCGATCAATCCGCCCCAGTCCACCGCCGACGCCGGCACGCCATCAATCAGTGTCAACCCAGCCTGCCCCCGTCCCCCGTTCATCGAAAATCGATTATGATTCTGGTCCTGCGTCGCCTGCGAAATCCCCGTCCGCACCGCAATCACCCCTGCATTCACATGCACCATCGCAAACGGATTCCGCGCGTTCGTCGGCAAATCCAACATCGCCTGCGAATCCAAGGTCACCGCCCGATTCGCCGTCTGCGTATCCAGCAGCGTCACCGCCGCCGCCACCTCCACCGTCTGCGTCACTTCGCCCAACTGCATCGCAAAGTTCAGCTCCAGCGTCTGGTTCACCCGCAACACCGCCCCCGTCTGCACGCTCTTCCGAAATCCCTTGAACTCCACGCTCACTTCGTATCCGCCCGGAGGCAGTTGCGAAAACACAAACAATCCATCGCTACTCGTCGCCACCTGGCGCTGATCCCCCGTCGCCTCGTTCTTCGCCCGAACGATCGCGCCCGGAATCGTCGCCGCATTCGGATCGGTCACCACCCCGGAGATCGTCCCCGTAAATGTTTGCGACCAAAGCACCGGCAGTGCCAAAATCAGGAGCGGTAAAGCGTTTCGTGTCCTCATAGTCAAAAGATCATATCAAAATAAACATTCGATGACAGCCCGTCTTTTCCTCCTCCTCGCCGTCTCCCTCCCCGCCTTCCCCGAAACCGGTAACGCCCCCTGCGCCCGCTGCCACCCCGCCATCGCCCGCCAATACGCCGCCACCGGCATGGCCCAAGCCTCCGGCCGTACCTCCCCCGCCAACCCCAAAGAATCCTTCGCCCACCCCTCCGCCGGCAACGCCACCGTCACCCCCGACTTCGAACTCCAACTCGCCTCGACCTCCCGCCAACTCGAATGGTTCCTCGGCTCCGGCCACATCGGCCGCAGCTACCTCTTCCGCAAAGCCAACCAACTCTTCCAATCCCCCCTCTCCTACTACTCCGAACCCCAGAAATGGGACGTCTCCCCCGGCTACGAAAACCGCCCCTACCTCGAACTCACCCGCCTCGTCGAACCCGCCTGCCTCCAGTGCCATGCCAGCCGCCTCCAACCCGCCACCGCCCCCCAACCCTTCCTCGAACCCGGCGTCAGTTGCGAACGCTGCCACGGCCCCGGCGAAAAACACTCCGCCCTTCCCTCCCCCCGCAACATCGTCAACCCCGCCAAACTCGCCCCCATCCCCCGCGCCTCCGTCTGCGCCCAATGCCACCTCACCGGCGCCGCCCGCATCGCCCGCGCCAACCGCGACCGCTCCTCCTACACCCCCGGCGAACCCCTCAGTAACTCGCTCGCTATCTTCGTCTTTAACGCTCCCAGCGCCGACTCCCCCTCCGCCACCAGCCACTTCGAAAAACTCGCCGCCAGCCGCTGCCAACAAGCCAGCGGCGACAAGTTATGGTGCGGGTCCTGCCACCCCGCCCACGCCGACGCCACCCCCATCCAATACAACCAAAAGTGCCAAACCTGCCACTCCCCCGGCACCTGCAAAGCCAACGCCGGCGACGCCTGCATCACCTGCCACATGCCCAAACGCGCCCCCACCCGCTCCATCGAACACCTCGCCTTCACCGACCATTCCATCCCCCGCCGACCCATCCCCCCCACCGGCGCGCCCGCCACCGGAACGCTAAAGGAGTTCTGGACCGGCCTCGCTAACCCCCGTGACACCGCCATGGCCTACGCCGCCGCCGCCGTCTCCACCCCTAGCCTCCGCCCCACCGCCTACGCCCAGCTCCAGGCCGCCGCCCCCACCAACCCCAAGGATGTCCCCCTTCTCGCCCAACTCGCCCAGTTCCACGAACGCATGGGCCGCCAGGAACCCGCCACCACCCTCTACACCCAAATCCTCACCCTCGACCCCGCCCACCCCGCCGCCGCCATCAATCTCGGTACCGCCCTCATCCGCCAAGGCAAATCCACCGAAGCCATCGCCCTCTGGCTCCGCGCCCTCGCCAACAACCCCTCGCTCATCGGCGCCCGCCTCAACCTCGCCGTCGCCCAGTTCCAATCCGGCGACCGCCCCGCCGCCCGTAAGTCTCTCCTCCAAGTCCTCGACTACGAACCCAACCATCCCACCGCCCGCCAAATGCTCAACCAAATCCCGGAGTAAAGCCATGAACCGCCGCCAATTCCTCCTCGCCCTAGCCGCCCCCGCCCCCAAACCCAACGTCCTCTTCATCGCCGTCGACGACCTCCGCCCCGAACTCGGCTGCTACGGCGCCTCCCACGTCCACTCCCCCCACATCGACCAACTCGCCCGCACCGCCACCGTCTTCACCCACGCCTACTGCCAACAAGCCCTCTGCAACCCCTCCCGCGCCAGCATGCTCACCGGCCTCCGCCCCGATACCCTCCAAGTCTGGAACCTCCAAACCGACTTCCGCTCCACCACCCCCCCGACGCCATCACCCTCCCGCAACTCTTCAAAGCCAACGGCTACCACACCCTCAACTCCGGCAAGCTCTTCCACAACATCTTCCCCGATCCCCCCTCCTGGTCCGAACCCGACCTCCGCCTCCCCAACTACCCCTTCGACCCCGACGCCGTCTGTCGCAGCGACTCCGAAGTCTCCCAACTCGAAGCCCGCAAACAACAGATCACCGCCGCCGGCAACCAAGCCCGCCACATCGATCAATACGGCCGGTGGTACCTCAAAAACAACGCGACCGAAGCCCCCGACGTCCCCGACAACGCCTACTTCGACGGTGCCCAAACCGACGCCGCCATCGCCCGCCTCCCCCAACTCCAAGCCGCCAACAAGCCCTTCTTCTTAAGCATCGGTTATTACCGCCCCCACCTCCCCTTCAACGCCCCCAAGAAATACTGGGACCTCTACGACCGCTCCAAAATCCCCCTCGCCCCCAACCCTGTCATCCCCAAAATGCCCCGCCCATGGCTGAAAACCGCAACCGCGAACTCCGCGGCTATCAGGATTTCAAAAACGCCCCCACCCCCGACCAAGGCACCGTCTCCGAAGCCCAAGCCCGCCTCCTCCGCCACGGCTATCTCGCCAGTGTCTCCTACATCGACGCCCAAATCGGCCGTCTCCTCGCCGAACTCGACCGCCTCAAACTGGCATCGAACACGATCGTCGTCCTCTGGGGCGACCACGGTTGGAAGCTCGGCGAACACAACGCCTGGGGCAAAATGACCAACTACGAAATCGATACCCGCGTCCCCCTCCTCATCCGGGCCCCGGGCGTCCAAGCCGGCGTCTGCCCCGGCCTAGTCGAGTCCGTCGACATCTACCCCACCCTCTGCGATCTAGCCGGCCTCAAGCCCCCGCCCAACCTGGAAGGCACAACCCTAACCCCCCTCCTCCGCCGCCCCGCCAATCACGGCAAGCGAGCCATCTTCACCCAGTATCTCCGCGACGGAATCTCGGTCGCTCCCGACGGAGTAACCTACATGGGCCGCGCCATCCGCACCGAGCGTTACCACTGCGTCGAATGGTCCACTTTCCCCGCCAATCAACTGACCGCCACCGAACTCTACGACCTGACCGCCGACACCGCCGAAAACAAAAACATCGCCGCCGTCTCCCCTAACCTCTGCCGCCAACTAGCCACTCGCCTAAAGGCCGGCTGGCGAGCCGAACACCGTCCCCTCTAACCGCCGCAGTAACTCCCGCGTCCCCATCTCCACCGCCCACGACTCCAAGTAAGTCCGGTCTAACCCCTTACTCCGCAAAGCCCACTCCAACTCCAAATCCACTCCATCCCGATACCAAGCCAACTTAGCCAAAATAATATCCTCCGGACTCACCACCGGCACTGTCCCCGCCGCCACCAACCCCGTCCCCTCCACCATCCGTCGCCGAGAAATCTCGTCCTCCCCGTGCGCAAAATACGTCGCCGGAAAAACATCGAACTTGAACGCCGTCCCCATATGGATCAAGCTGAAAGGCCGATTCCGCGCAATGGCGTCCCGAGCATCCCCCGCATCCACCGAAAAGCTCCCTTCCAACCGCGTCGCCAGCACAAACGCCTCCTCCGCACTCAAATCCACCACCAAATCCACATCCTGTGTCGCCCTGGAAACTCCATACGCCCCGCTCGCAATGCTCCCTCCCACTGCATACGGCAGCTCCATCTCCTCCAGCGCCCTCACAAGCTCCCCATGAGCCTCCTGAACCGCAATCACTCCCCACCCCGCGGCCCATACATCTTCTCCGCCCGCTCCACCCCGTAATAACACTCCACCATCCGCCGCTTAATCTCCGCCTCCGAAATCCCCGGCTCCTCCCGCCGCAAATTCGCCACAAACATGCTTCGCACCAGCGCCGTCATCTCCAGCGCCCGCGCAATCTGTTACCCCGGCGTCCGCGCCCGCTGCAACCGCAGCCATACCGCCCGCGACTTCTCATCCGTATCCGAATTCACCCTCCCAGTCTCGCAGAATCTCCCCTCCGAATCTCAATTGACCGCCCGGTCAGTCGGCTGTATGCTTAGTCAATGGCTGTCGCCGGTAAATCGAAAAAAGACGTCCTCCTCGAATTCCGGACCACCGAAATCCTCGACGCCGCCCGCCACGTGTTCGCCGAAAAGGGCTTCAACGACGCCACCATCGATCAAATCGCCGCCCTCGCCGGCGTCGCCAAAGGCACCGTCTACCTCTACTTCGAATCCAAGCGCGACCTCTTCCTCGCCGCCCTCCGCGAAGGCGTCCTCGCCCTCCACGCCGAAGTTGCCGCCCAACTCCTCACCGCTCCCACCTGCGAAGCCAAGCTCCGCGCCTTCATCGCCGCCCGCTTTCATTATTTCTCCCGCAACCGCGACTTCTTCCGCATCTATTACACTGAATTTAGCCATCTACCAACCGGCACCGCTAACGCCCGGCCCGAATTCAAAGATCTTTACGAAGAACAAGCCACCCTCCTCGAAACCGTCCTCGCCGACGGCATCCAATTAGGCCAACTGCGACCCTGCTCCGTCGCCAGAACCGCCCGCCTCATCTACGATCTCATCCGCTCCGCTCTCGCGCAGCACATCCTTACCGACGACCCCGAGTCCCCCGACCTACCCATCAATAGCGTCTTCGACTTCGTCTGGAACGGCATTGGAACCAAATGAAACTCCTCCTCTTCCTCTCACTCCTCGGCCTCGCCGCCTGCAGTAAATCAGAATCCACCGCCAAAGCCGCCGGCGAACCTATCGCCCCCCCCGCCATCGGCGTCAAGCTCGCCACCGCCACGCTCCGTTCCGTCCCCGTCGAAATCAAAGCCATCGGCAAAGTCGAAGCCTACGCCGCCGTCACCGTCAAATCCATCATCACCGGCACCCTCATGAAGGCCCACTTCGCCGAAGGCGCCGCCGTCAAACAAGGCGATCTGCTCTTCGAAATCGACCCCCGCCCCTACCTCGAATCCATCCGTCAATGGGAAGCCAACATCGCCCGCGATAAAGCCCTCCAAGCCCAAGCCGAAGCCACCCTCACCTCCGCCCAAGCCGCCGAAGCCTTCCACACCCTCCAAGCCACCCGCTACGAAAAACTCGCCGCCCAAGGCATCGGCTCCCGCGAACAAGCCGACCAAACCGCCTCCGAAGCCCGCGCCCGCCGCACCGCCGTCCGCGCCGTCTCCGCCAACATCGACTCCGTCAAAGCCACCATCCGCGCCGACGAAGCCTCCCTCGAAAACGCCAAACTCAATCTCTCTTACTGCTTCATCCGCTCCCCCCTCACCGGCCGCACCGGAGACCTCCGCCTCAAGCCCGGCAACATCATCAAAGCCAACGACTCCGACCTCCTCACCATCAACCAAACCCTACCCACCTACGTCACCTTCACCATTCCCGAAATCCGCCTCGCCACCCTCCGCCAACGCATGAAGTCCGGCCGCCTCCCCGTCTCCGCCCTCATCCCCGGCGACACTGCCGCCGTCCCCCAAGGCACCATCACTTTCTTAGACAACGCCGTCGACGGAGCCACCGGCTCCATCCGCCTTAAAGCCACTTTCCCCAACGCCGACACCCGCCTCTGGCCCGGCCAGTTCGTCAACGTCACCGTCCTCCTTGAATCTCTGCAAAACGCCGTCGTCATCCCCGCCGCCGCGCTCCAAAACAGCCAAACCGGCAACTACGTCTACGTCCTCACCGACAAGCAAACCGTCGAACTCCGCCCCGTCGTCCTCGGCCCCCGGGTTGACCGCGACGTCGCCATCGAATCCGGCCTCCGCCCCGGCGAAAAGGTCGTCGTCGAAGGCCAACTCCGTCTCGCCCCCGGCTCCAAAGTAAAGGCTGCGTCATGATCAACCGACACCCCTCCACCGGCTTCACCGGCCTCTTCATCCAACGCTCCGTCGCCACCACCCTCATCATGGTGGCCATTACGATCTTCGGCGCCGTCGCCTACAAATTCCTCCCCGTCTCCGACCTCCCCAACATCGACCTCCCCACCCTCGTCGTCGCCGCCAACCTCCCCGGCGCCAACCCCGAGACCATGGCCTCCGCCGTCGCCACCCCTCTCGAACGCCAGTTCTCCACCATCGAGGGCCTCGACTCGATGAACTCCACCAACACCCTCGGCTCCACCGGCATCACCCTCCAATTCGCCCTCTCCCGAGATCTCGACGCCGCCGCCCAGGACGTCCAAGCCGCCATCACCCAAGCCGGTCCTCTCCTCCCCCCCGGCATGCCCAACCCGCCCACCTTTAAGAAGGTCAACCCCGCCGACCAACCCGTCCTCTATCTAGCCCTAACCTCCAAGATCCTCCCGCTCTACCGCCTCCACGAATACGCCGACACCATGATGGCCCAGCGCATGTCCATGGTCCCCGGCGTCGCCCAAGTGCAAATCATGGGCGCGCAGAAATACGCGGTCCGCGTGCAGGTGAACCCCAACGCCCTAGCCTCCCGCGGCATCGGCATCGACGAAGTGGAGACCGCCATCCGCCGCCACAACGTCAACATCCCCACCGGAACTCTCTATGGAAAGGACCAGATCGTCACCATCCATACCACCGGCCAACTTCCCGACGCCGACGCCTTTAAACCCATGATCGTAGCGTCCATCGGCGGCACACCGGTCCGCCTCGACGAAATCGCCACGGTCCTCGACTCCGTCGAAGACGACAAGGCTTTCTCCTGGTTCAACACCCCCACCAGCACCGAACGGTCGATCACCATGGCGGTCCTCCGCCAGCCGGGCACGAATGCCGTCGAAGTCGCCGACGGAGTCAAAGCTCTCTTCCCCGGCTTCAAAGCCACCCTCCCCCCGACGGTTACGTTGACCATCCTGACGGACCGAGCCATCTCCATCCGAGAGTCGTTTGAAGACGTGCAACACACCATGTTCCTAACCCTAGGCTTGGTCATCATGGTAATTTTCCTATTCCTACGCAACGTTTCTGCCACCATCATCCCCTCCCTCGCCCTCCCCATCGCCGTCTTCGGTACGTTCTCCGTCATGTACCTTTGCAACTATAGCCTCGACAACCTGTCGATGATGGCCTTAATCCTAGCCATCGGCTTCGTAGTGGACGATGCGATTGTGGTGCTCGAAAACATCGTCCGCCACATGGAACTCGGCACCCCGCCCCTCCAAGCCGCCTTTGACGGAGCACGCGAGGTCAGCTTCACGATCGTCTCCATGACGGTCTCCCTAGCCGCCGTCTTCATCCCATTGTTATTCATGGGAGGCATCTTAGGCCGCCTCTTCCGCGAGTTCTCCGTCACCATCGTCGTAGCGATTCTCGTTTCCGGCTTCGTGAGTGTAACACTTACTCCGATGCTAGCCGCCCGCTTCCTCAAGCCCCATCATGGCAGCCACGGAAAGCTCTACATGTTCACCGAGCGCATCTTCGACGGCATGTTGCACGTTTACGATGTGACCCTAAAATGGACGCTCCGCCACCGCCCCGTCGTCCTGGCCGCCAGCGCAGCGATTCTAGTCGGAACCGTCTATCTCTTCCAAATCGTCCCCAAAGGCTTCATCCCGACCGAAGATCAAGGCAACATCCTAGCGATCGTAGAAGGCCCCCAAGGCACGTCTCACGTCACCATGGCGGAGAACATCCAGAAGCTAGCCGACATCGGCCGCAAGGACCCAGCGGTGGAGGCCTTCTTCAGCGGAATGGGAGGAACGAGTGCAGCCGTAGCCACCGGTGGCCCCAACTTCGGTCGAATGTACTTCCATCTAATCCCCTTGCATGAAAGGAAGGAGTCCGTAGAGCAAGTAATCGCCCGCCTCCGCCCCAAACTGAACGTTCTCCCCAACATGCGCGTGTTTCTCCAGAACCCGCCATCGATCCGCATCGGAGGCTCCCTAACGAAGAGCCTGTACCAATACACCCTTCTAAGCAGCGACACGAACGCCCTCTACAAGTCCGCCCCGGAACTGGAAAAGGAGATGGCCAAAATCCCCGGCCTAATGGACGTGACGTCTGACCTCCAGATCAAGAACCCCGAGCTCCACGTCCTGATCGACCGAGACAAAGCCGCGACCTTACACGTAACCCCCGAGCAGATCGAGAACGCCCTATTCGACGCCTACGGCCCCCGCTGGATCTCCACGATCTACGCCCCCGACAACCAATACCGAGTGTTGATGGAAGTAGAGCGTCCCTTCCAATCCAACCCTGGAGATGTATCGAACCTGTATGTCCGCTCGACCGACGACAAACTAGTCCCCATCGACAGCCTAGTGAAAATGGAAGCCAAAGCCGGCCCCCAAGCCATCAACCACTACGGCCAATTGACGGCGGTGACGATTGCGTTCAACACCGCCCCCGGCACCTCCCTCGGAGACGCGGTCGAGAAGATCGAAGCGGTAGCCGACCAGACCCTCCCGACGAACGTAAGCCGAACCTTCCAAGGGACCGCCGCCGCCTTCCAGCAATCTTCGAAAAACCTGATGCTCCTGTTAGCGGTAGCCATCTTCGTCGTATACATCGTTTTGGGAATCTTATACGAGAGCTTCATCCACCCGATCACGATCCTAAGCGGCCTCCCCTCCGCCGGCTTCGGAGCCCTGTTGACGCTGTACCTCTTCAAACTAGACCTAAACATCTACAGTTTCGTAGGCCTGATCCTACTGGTAGGAATCGTAAAAAAGAACGCGATCATGCAAATCGACTTCGCCCTGGAAGCCGAGCGCAGCGAAGGCAAAACGCCCTATGAGGCAATCTACGAAGGTTGCCTAGTCAGATTCCGTCCGATCATGATGACAACAATGTGCGCCCTGCTAGGGGCCCTCCCCATAGCCCTAGGCCAAGGAGCCGGAGGAGAATCCCGCCGACCGTTGGGTCTTTGCGTAGTCGGAGGCCTCCTCTTCTCCCAGCTAATCACCCTCTACCTAACGCCCGTCGTTTACCTATACCTAGCTAAGGTCCAAAGCCGAATCAGCCGCCCTAAGATCAGCACCTCGACCCCGGGAGAAAGGGCCTACGCCCCCACCGGAGATTAAGCGCCGTCGTGTCACCCGCTGCGGACGCGGCGCCTGTAGAATCAGAATAGTGGCCCCTGCACCGAGGAAAGCACCATGAACATAGCGCTGAAGCCCGAGTTGGAGAAGTTGATTGACGATGAGGTCAAGGCCGGTCGTTCGACCGACCCTGCCGAGTTTCTCAATAGGGCCGTTTATCATTTTGTCGTGGCTCGAGATCTGGGCCAGGAGTTTACTCCAGAAGAAGTCGACCGTCAGATTGCCGAGGGCCTCGAAGAACTGGATGCGAACGGAGGAATTGATGGAGAAGAAGCGTTCCGTCAGCTACGTGCGTACACTGACTCGAGACGCCAAACGCGCCCGTGAGCCGGTACAAACTCTCTGCAAGAGCTATCAGAGATCTAGGCAGCATCTGGGACTTCGTCTCGATCGACGATGTTGATGCTGCGGATAGAGTGATTGACAAGGTGAAGCAGCAGTTCGAACAACTCGCGACAATGCCAAGGTTGGGTCACAAGCGAACCGATCTTACGAGCCGAAGAGTACTGTTCTGGCCTGTCTATTCGTATCTCATAGTCTACCGGCCAGCAAGCCCCCTTCAGGTGGTTCGAGTCCTCCACGCGAAACGACACGTTCGGCAGATTCTCTAAGCAACTACTTTTCGTTCGAGTTCGAAGTCTGAAATAGTTGGGGACGTTTCTGAAAACATCCTCTAGTCGCTTTCTTGCATTGGTGCGCAGGCGATTGTGGTATCAAACCGAGATGGCACGGATCGCAGTCATTGATGCGGGGCAGCACACATCAACTGCAGCCGAACGGCCGGTGCGAAGGTCTTGAGTGTAGCTTATGTTCATTGGTTTCGTTTCTCGTGGGCGCGGGCGGCGGCGTATTCGGACAGGAGTTTCGCGGCTTCGTCCTTGCCAAAGTGTTTTTCCAGACCCTCTCGAAAAGAATCATCCTGCTTGATCGTTTCGTAGGCGACGCCCTTGAAGACCCAGATGACCCGGGGATCGAACTCTTCTGCGATGGTTTTGAAGGCGGCGTCCACGACTGCCTCCAGTCGATTGCGGAGAGTGGCTTCGCTTAGCTTTCCATCGACCGATTGTTTCAACCAACTGCGCGGCGGCGTAGCCGTTACGCCCGGCAGAAGTGCCTCAACTAGGGCATCCCGTTGCTGGACGATCTTACCCCGGATCTCCTGCCGGACGTGCGTCGCATAGGCGGTGACCAGGGACTCGATCCGCTCAGCTCCCCGTATGAACTCATCCTTATTTCGTTTTAGATTCACAAGGTGTTCAGATTTATTTTCAACCCGTAACTCATTAGTTCTAATAGAACTCGCCCCCTCTCCGCCCCAAATCACGATCCAAATACTTGACACCCCTGTGATAGTCTTTTTACACAAGGCGCTAGTCTGCGTCGGCCTCTTATCGGGCCGAAGCAAACAGCGCCTTTTTCTATTTCCACAGGAGAAAATCAACGTGAAAGAACTAACGGATGAACAAAAACTGAGCCGGGCCGAACGCGCCCGTCGCAACGGCCAAAAGAGTAAGGGTCCGGTCACAACCGACGGCAAATATCGCAGTTCCATGAACGCGATTGCCACCGGGGAGCATGTCGAGCTCCATAAGGAAGACTTACCCCCGTTTTTCACCCTTTTGACCACAGACGATCGGCAGGCCTATGTCCGATCCCACCAAAGTCACATGCGAAAGTTTCGGCCAGACTCTGAACTCGAACTAGGCCTGCTCCGCCGCATGGTCTGCGCCCTGTTCCAATATGATCGGCTCACCAGTCTATACGCGGAGGCGTTGCAAAGAGACCTCGATCAGGTCCTGCGCGAATATCCGTCCTTATCGATGGGCGAGCAGTTTCTCCAGGGCAACATCCGAATGGCTAAACAGAAGGATCTGCTCCGCTATATCGAACGAGGCCAGAAATTTCAATTCGCCGCCTACAACGGCTTTATCAAGACGTTGCAACTGGTTCGCAAGGGCTTCCCGGTGGACCCACCAGAGCCAGTCGACATCAGCGCCGACTCGAGAGAGATCGAGGACCCGGGTCCAGAGCCCGCCGTCGTGGCCCAAATCCTCGAAATGGCCGACCAGGCGAAAAAGGAACCCACTTTCGTCCTCCCGCTCTATGTCGTTAACATGTTGAGCGATAAGCAGCTTATGTCTAAAATGGCCCCGGATTACGACCTCGGCGATTTGCTCGACCGCTACGGGCGCGGGGACCTTCCCAAGGCGGCCTAACCATGCGGGGTCCAGAGCACAGTCGGTACTCAAAGGTTCGATACATCGGAAGCGTGGCCGAAACAACAATCTCCGATTCACCCGGTACTCCAGTAGTGTGTCTGCCCGCCGACCCGGCCGAATGGGCGCAACAGGCCCTCGGCTTCACCGCGGACCCCAAACAGGCCGAAATCCTGCGGTGCAACGATTCCCGGTCGTTGTCGTCACCTCTCGCCAAGCCGGAAAAGCACCATCGCCGCCTTGCGAGCGCTCGATCTCGCCTTGCGCCATCCCGGCTCGCTCATCATGATGACCGCCAAGGTGGCCGCCCAAGCGGGTGAACTACTTCTCAAAGCAGGCCCTGATTCAAATAGTCGGTTCGGAATCGCTTGCCCATACCAATATCCTCAGGCCGAACCGGCCAAGGCCAAAGACACCGGCGACATCTATCTCCGACAGACTCCTAGGGCACCGGAGAGGGCTATTTCAGCCGACGGTTTACGCGGTCGATATCGATCCGAAATTGCTCGAGATTGCGGCTCAGGGGAAGGCTGATGACCCGATGCTGCCGACGGGAGTTGAAAAACACTTTGAAGCCGGGCGGCCGGATCGTGATCGTCGACTTTAAAGCGGAAAAGCTGCCGGCGGGGCCGGGTGTGAGCCGTCGCCATGAAAGGCTACCCCACCAGTATTTTCTCGCGTTCCGGTAGATTAACGACTGCCGTAGCCGCCGCGGTAGCTGCGTTCACCGTCGCGCATTTGGCGTTCGATTTCGAAATCGAGTTGCGAGGACAGGCGGGCAATGCGGTCCCGCTCACGGCCGGAGAAGCCGAAACGCGAGGAGCGGTCGATCTCCTGCCGGAGATTACGCTCCATGTCCCAAAGGCGGCGGGCCTCCCGGGATGTGAGAAGGCCAGAGCGTTCGCCCTGGGCGATGCGGGCAGCGAAATTATTGCGCGAATAGCCTTGATCGCGACCGTAGCCGGAAGGGCCAGATGGCCGTCCGCCGTAGGGCTGGGCTTGGAGTGCGAGCCCGAGGATAAGGCTGATGAGAATGGTTTTCATGGAAGTGTACCTCGCTCCCTTACATTGCAATTCCCGGGCCAAATCCTAAGTTATTGCAAACAATCAGCCTAAACAGAGAAGCGGGTGGTGCAATTGCACCACCCGCCTGATGGAGGACCACCAGTTCGCTAGCGAAAGAGTTGGGGGGCGAACTCGGCGAGGTATTGGCGCCAGACGCTGTAAGTATGGGGGCCTTCGGTTTCGCGGTAGACGTGGTTGATCTTCCGTTCCGTGAGTAGCTTGTCGAAGTTGCGATTGCGTTCGAGGAGGAAATCCTGGCGCCCGCAGGCGAACCAGAAGAGTTTGGGAGGGGCCTTTGCGAGGAGGTCGGCAGAGCTTTCGGGGATCGCGGCGCTGAAGGCTCCGAGGGCGGTGAACATCTCCGGATGACGGAAGCCGATGTGGAGAGACTGGCCGCCGCCCATCGAAAGGCCGGCGATAGCGCGGGTCTGAGTGACGCGGTACTTGGCTTCGACCGTCGGCAACACGTCTTTGAGGACGTAGTCTTCGAAGAGTTGGGTGTTCTTGGCTTGGAGGTCGCGGGGCGAGCCGAAGGGGACGGCGTGGCCGAAGGGCATGACGATGATCATGGGGACGGCTTTGTTTTCGGCCAGTAGGTTATCCAGAATGAAGTTGGCGTGGCCGGCGAGGACCCAGCCGCCGGCGGTGTCGTTGGATCCGTGGAAGAGGTAGAGAACGGGGTACCTCTTCTTCGATTGGGCGTACCCCGGGGGGGTATAGACCCAGAAGGCGCGGGGCTCATTGTTGAGGGTCTTGGCGTTTTGCCAGTTGATTTCGACAGTGCCGTGGGGGACGTCGCGGGGTTGCCAGGGGGTGAGGGTTTCGGAGGGGACTTCGACGAGGCTGGCGGAGGTGCTGGCGCGGAGCTTCATGCGGGGGTTGACGGGGTCGGCGATGGTGAGACCGTCGACGGTGAAGGAGTAGATATAGACGCTGGGCGGGAGGGACGGAACGGTGATGGACCAGACGCCTTTATCGCCCTTGACCATGGGCAGTTTTGAGCCGACGGGCATCCAGTCGCCGTAGAAGGTGACCTCCTTGGCTTGGGGGGCGTTGAGGCGGAAGGTGACGCCTCGGTCGGGGTGGATCTCCTGGGCAAAGGCGGAGAGGGCGAGGAGGAACAGAGCAATTTTGACCCCGATGCAGTATATCGAGTTCGGCGGAGAGATAATGGTGCTCATGCGTGGACTGGTTATTTTCGCCGTTTTGATGGGGACCCTGGGGGCACAGGAGCATGTGCCGGAGAATGAAAAGAACCCGTTGGCGGGGAAGCCGGAGGCGATCGCTACCGGTAAGCGTCTCTATGAGCAGACCTGCCAGGCTTGCCACGGGGGGAACGCGGCGGGCAGCGAGCGGGGGCCGGCGCTGGCGACCGGGGTGTTCAAGCACGGAGCCAAGGACGGGGAGATTTTCCTGAACATTCGGAACGGGTTGAAGGGGACGCAGATGCCTCCGTTCGGCGGGTTGAAGATGGAACAGGTGTGGAGCATCGTGAGCTACGTGCGGAGCTTGAGCGAGAGCGGGGTGAAGTCGAACGAGACCGTGGTGGGCGATGCGACCGCGGGGGAAAAGATTTTCTTTGGCAAGGGTGGGTGCTCGGGTTGCCATGCGGTGAATGCGCGGGGCGGGGTGGTGGGGCCGGACTTGTCGGCGGTGGGGGCGATGCGGGTGGAGACCTTGCGGCAGAAGTTGGTGGACCCGGGGTCGGTGGCGCGGGGTCGGGGGAAGCGGATGGTGGGGCCGAGTGTGACGACGGTGAAGCTGGCGGACGGACGGACGGTGCGGGGCGTGGCGCGAAGCCAGGATACGTTTACGCTGCACTTGATGGATACGACGGGGAAGCTGCACATGCTGGATAAGCAGAAGGTGGTGGTGACAGTGACGCCGGGATCGCTGATGCCGGCGGCGAAGTTGAGCGTGGGGGAAATGGACGATGTGGTGGCCTACTTGAAGGGTCGGGGAGAGCGGGATTTGAAGGAGACGGTGAAGGCGGACGTGGCGGGGGGACTGACGGCGGAGCGGATTCGGAAGTCGGCGGGGGAACCGCAGAATTGGCTGACGTACTGGGGGGATTATCAGGGGACGCACTATTCGGCGTTGGGGCAGATTACGACGGCGAATGTGAAGAACTTGCAGACGAAGTGGGCGGCGCAGATGCCGGGGGATGCGGTGCTGCAATCGACGCCGATTGTGGTGGACGGGGTACTGTATACGTCGGCGATGCCGGGGCAGGTGTTTGCTTTTGACGCGCGGACGGGGCTGGAGATTTGGAGGTATGAACGGAAACAAAAAGTCGTGAATCCGTTTGAAAGCAACCGGTCGAACCGGGGGGTGGCGGTGTTGGGCAATCGGGTGTTTGTGGGGACGTTGGACGCGGCGCTGGTGGCGCTGGACGCGCGGACAGGATTGCCGCTGTGGGAGGCGCAGCTCGCGAGCACGATGGAGGGCTATAGCGTGACGGCGGCTCCACTGGTCGTGAAAGATAAGGTGATTGTGGGCGTGGCGGGCGGAGAGCACGGGATTCGCGGGTTTTTGGATGCTTATGATCCGAAGACGGGGAAGCGGTTGTGGCGGTTTTACACGACGCCGGGGCCGGGCGAGTTTGGCACTGAGACGTGGAAGGGCGACAGTTGGAAGCGGGGCGGAGCGGGGACTTGGCTGACGGGGAGCTACGATCCGGAGTTGGATACTCTGTACTGGACGACGGGGAACCCGGGGCCGGATATGGATGGAGAGGTGCGAAAGGGGGACAACCTGTTTTCGTGTTCGGTGGTGGCCTTGAACCCGGACAATGGGGCGCGGAAGTGGCACTACCAGTTCACGCCGAATGATACGCATGACTGGGATGCGAACCAGGACGTGATTCTGGTGAACCGCGGGGCGCAGAAGTTGCTGGTACAGACGAACCGGAACGGGATGTTTTATGTGCTGGACCGGACGAATGGGAAGTTGATTTTGGGTAAGCCTTACGTGCGGCAGACGTGGAACGACGGGTTTGATGCCGACGGGCGCCCGAAGGTGAAGCCGGATTCGGACTCCTCGCCGGAGGGCCGGACGGTGGCACCGAGTTTGGTGGGGGGGACGAATTGGCAGTCTCCGTCGTATGATGCGAAGTCGGGATGGATGTATGTGGTTTATGCGGATGCACCGCAGCGGTATTTGCGGGAGCCTTCGGTGTATGAGCCGGGCAAGGCGTATTGGGGCGGACGGAGTATGCCGACCGGAGAGCCCGTGTTGACGGGGGTGAAGGCGATTGACACGGTGACGGGGGAGACGAAGTGGGATTTCAAGTTGGCAAAGGGATCGTTAGCGGCTGGGGTGTTGGCGACGGCGGGGGGAGTTTTGATGGTGGCTTCGGCGGATGGGAACATGATTGCGTTGGAGGCGAAGACGGCGAAGGTGCTGTGGAAGATGCAGACGGGTGGGGTCATTTCGTCGTCGCCGATCAGTTATTCGGTGGATGGAAAGCAGTTTGTGGCGGTGTCGGCCGGTGGGGCGCTTTTGAGTTTGGGCTTGCCGGAGTAATGCGGTGAGTTGGTGGTGGCTGATGGCGATTATTGCGGTGCCCTTGGGGCTGGACCAGCTGGTTCCGGCTCCGGCGGAGAACCCGCTCGAGCCGGGTCGGATACGGACAGGGCGAGAGCTGTTTTTTGATAAGCGGTTGTCGCGGGATGGGACGGTGGCTTGTGCAACTTGCCATGATCCGGAGTATGGGTTTGCGGATCGGGAGGCGCGGGCGATGGGGATTGGGAGCCAGCGGGGGCCGAGGCGGAGTCCGCGGATTGTGAACCGGGCCTACGGGCGGACGCATTTCTGGGACGGGCGAGCGGGCAGCTTGGAAGAGCAGGTTTTGCAGCCAATTGCAAATCCGCTGGAGATGGGGATGGGGGTGGAGGAGGCGGCGACGCGGGTGGGATTGACGCGGGAGGATTTGGCGCGGGCGCTCGCGAGTTATGTGCGGACGATACTGGCGGGGGATAGTGCTTATGATCGATTTGTGGCGGGGGATCGGGGGGCGTTGACGGCGGAGCAGCAGGCGGGGTTGCGTTTGTTTCGGGGCAAGGCCAATTGCGGGGCGTGCCATTTGGGGCCGAATTTGACGGATGAGGAGTTTCATCGAACGGGGGTGTTGGGGGAGGACCTAGGGCGGTTCGTAGTGACGCGGGAGGAACGGAATCGGGGAGCGTTTAAGACCCCGACGCTGCGGCAGGTGGCGGAGGCGCCGCCGTATTTTCACGATGGGTCGAAGGCGACGTTGGAGGCGGTGATTGAGTTTTACAACGAGGGGAAGGGCGGTGACCCGGAGATACGGCCTTTGGGGTTGACGGCGGAGGAGAAGGGGCAGTTGGTGGCGTTGCTGCGGTCGTTCACGGGGCGGGTGCGGGAGGGGCTGCGATGATGGCGCTCGTGTTGGCGTTGCAGCTTTGGCAGCCGGTAGATTGGCGGGCGTTGTTGCCGCTCTATGAGGCGCGGGCCACGGATGAGGCGGGGGTGCGGGATGTGGCGTTGTTTTTGATGCGGGAACAGCAGTGGGCGGCGGCGGAGGCTTGGCTGCGGAAGTTGGGGGCGGCGGAGTTGTTGGCGGATGGCTTGGCGGCGATGGGTCGGAAGGGGGAGGCGTTGGAGGAGTATGCGAAGGCAGGGACGACGCGGGCGCTGGCGCGGCGGACGGAGTTGACGGGGGATCCGCAGTATTTGGAAGCGGCTTTGCGGCGGGAGAGATTACCGGGGTATTTGAATGATTTGGGGCTGCTGTTGAAGGGTACGGCGCGGGGGGAGGCGTTGTTACGAGAGGCGTTGGCGATGCAGGAGCGAAAACTGGGGCGGGGGCATCCGGAGGTGGGGACGACTTTGAATAACCTGGGGAGCGAGTTGCTGACGAAGGGCCGGTTGGTGGAGGCGGAAGCGGTGCAGCGGCGGAGCTTGGCGATTCTGGAAGGGACGCTGGGCCCGCGGCATGTGCGCACGGGGCTGAGCGCAAGCAACCTGGGAGACATTCTGCAAGCGGCGGGGAAGCCAGCGGGCGAGGTCTACGAGCGAGCTTGGACGATCTTCAACGCGCAGTTGGGCGCGCGGCACCCTTGGACCGAGGAAGCAGCGGCAGCAGCGGCTTCAGCGGAGCGTAAGTCCCAATCCAGTGGTTCGAAAAAGTGAGATGGGGGCCGGCGGCGACTTTGGGCATGTGGCAGGATTCGCAGGAATGGGTAGTGAGTTTAGTTTTGTGGATGACGGTGGGGTGACAGGTGGCGCAGGTGGACTTGGTCTCGCCGGAGTGCGGGTCGTGGCAGGTGGTGCAACTGACGTTGCCTTTTTGGAAGCAGGAGCTTTGACTGAGGGAGACGGGTTGGTGGCGGACGTTCCAGGGGTCCTGCCAGTTGACATCTTCGCCGGGCTTGGGGGGTTGGCGATGGCAGGCGCCGCAGAGATCGTTGAGGCCGGCGGCGTTGAGGATTTTGGGGCGGAGGAGTTGGGCGTGATCGGTGCCGGGGCCATGGCAGGCTTCGCATTGGACGCCTAGTTCGGCGGGTAGAATGCCCTGCTCGCGTGTGAAGCCGAGTTGGCCCGTCGAGTGGCATTGGAAGCAGCGGAGGATTTGGGCACCGGGGTCGAAGACGCGGTATTTGACCCCGGTGGGGTTGGTGTGGCCAGGGGTCAGGGATGTAGAGTTCGAGCGGGTGTATTGGGAGAGGCCGTGCTCAAGGTAGTGGTCGGGGTCCAGGCGGGAGACGGGTGTCGAAGCTTGGCGGCCAGCGCCGAAGGACCAAACGTCGGCGCGGCGGGAGAGGGCGTAGGAATGGGCCGAGCGTTTCTGCGCGGCCCATTGGGGTTGATGGCATTCGGCGCAGGCCGCCGAGCCCGTGAATTGGGCGGCGGCCGGGGCGAGAATGAGGCTAGAAAATAATACGGCCCGTGTACTGAAGCTGACGGCCAAAGAATCCTCCGCGCTGCGTGACCACCCGCCCGAAGCTAGGGGAGGTCACGTTGAGATCGGGGTCGGAAGCGAAGAAGCTATTGGCCATGTTGTAGCCTTCCATGCGGAGTTCGAACTTCACTTTTTCGGTGACGCGGAACTCTTTGGCCAGGGTCAGATCGAGGTTGAGGGTGTTCGGCCCGACCAGTTTTGGATATTGGAAGGGGTTGGTCCGGCGGGTGAAGGCGGGTTGGACGGTGAATTTCGAGGTGTCGAACCAGCGATCGCGGGTGGGAGTTTCGACGGTCGGGTCGCCATTGACAACGACGGTGCCGAAGCGCAGGAACAGGCCGGTGTTGTAAGTGAACAACGGGGCGATGGACCAGCCGCCGAAGGCGTAGTCGAGGGCCTTGGGGGCCCCGGACATGAAGCGTCGGCCTTTGCCGAATGGGATTTCGTAGATCGCCGCGCCGGTGATGCGATGGCGGGCGTTGCGGGCGGGTTGGTAGGTGGGGTTGCGAAGGTAGAAGTCCTGGTTGTCGAAGAACTCTTCGTTGCGTTCACGGTTATAGTTGTAGCCGACGGTGAAGTTAAAGCCGTTGGCGAAGGGCCGCTGGAACTGCATTTGGAGCGAGCGGTAGCGGTTGTTGAGGCCGGCAGTGAGGGTTTGGGCAAGCGACCCGTATTGGGGGTAAGGCCGGAGGAGTTGATCGAGGGGCAGGTTGCGCTGGGTACGCAACTGGCCGGAGAACTTTTCGGGCGTCAGGATATTGAAGAACGGATTGGGGACCGACTGGGTGGAGGCCGTTTTGATATTGAAGCCGATGCGGGGGTCGATTTGATTGAGATCCCAGGTGTAGGGCTGGCTGCGGCCGGTGTTCATGAAGAAGGTGATATCGGCGAGGATCTTGCCGGGGAGTTGACGTTGGAGGGACACGTTGAAGCGGTCGTTGACGCCGGGGGTGAAATCCTGCTGGTACCAAGTTGCCGCGTTGCCGAGGTTGGTGTAGCGACCGAGGTTCTTTCCGGTGACGGGGACGAGACCGCCGGGAAAGGGATTGGCAAGCGATTGCTGCGGTACGCCTTGAATTTCGCCGATCGAGTTGGTGGTGGCGTCGAAGCCGGGCAGGGGGACCGAGCCGAGGATATTGAGGCCGTCGGTGAGGGTGGCCGGGACGATGTAGCGGGCCCACCCGATGCGGAGGGCAGACTTGTCGTTGATTTTGTAGGCCAGGCCGACGCGGGGCATGAGAAGCATTTTGGGTGCGTTCCAGGTGCCGCGATTGTCTTTGTCGGTGAAGACCCAGGCGCCGTTATAGATGGGTGCCGCGGTGCGGAGGGCGGTAGCCGCGGTGGGTAACTGGGGAGCATTGGCCCCTTGGAACTCAGGAATAGGATTCGTGAGATCGAGGAAGCGGGAGAAGCGATTTTCGGGGTCAGTCATGGGTCCGAAGTATTCATATCGGAGACCGAGGTTGAGGGTGAGGCGCTGGGTGATTTTGTAATCATCCTGGAGAAAGAACGCCATGAAGTTGACGCGGGGGCGTTGGATGGGGATGGAGCTGAAGTTGGAGCCGCCGTTCATGGCACCGAGGAGCATGGTGGCCCAACCGTCGCCGGAGAGGTTGGTGTTAGGGTTCAGGAAGGTGTTAGCGGTGAGCGCCGGGGCGAAGTTAAAGACCGGAGGCCGGGGCCGGGAGGCGGTTACGTTTTCCCGGCGGTATTCGCCGCCGACTTTGACGTAGTGCTTGCCGACGTTTTTCGACATCTTCGAATCGATGTTGAACGAGTTCGGTTCCTGGTACCAATAGCCGGTGCGGCCGAGAGTGGTGGTGGAGCCTTGGGTGACATTAACACCGGGGTAATAGATATCGGGCAGGCCGCCGAGGTAGGGTTTGTACCAGGCGTTGCCGGGCCAGAACTTATCGAGGTCGGCTTCTTTGAGGGTGGCCGAGGGGACTCCGAAGGAGTCGACGATGGAGTTGAAAGCGCCGCGGATATTGAGGACCGTGGAGGCGTTGAGGGCGTAGACCATGTCGCCGGAGAAGCTGAGGGAATGGCGTTTTGAGCCGTCCGGCGGTTGGGCGAGGGAACCGGCGGTGTAGTCGTCCTGGGCGGTGAAGGTTTTGAACTGGTTGTAGCGACCGAAGAACTTGAGCTTGTCGGTGGCGTTGTAATCGACGCGGTCGCTCATGTTCCAGTAACGGAAGCGGTTAGCGAAACCGGCAATGAAGTTATTGACCTGGGTGGGCCCACTGCCGGGGCCGTTGGGCTTCCAGACATCGGTCATCATGCGGCGGGAGGTGGAGTCGATGCGGTTGTTCGGAATGACGTTGCCGGCGAAGGGGGTGCGGGTGGCGGTGCCATCGGGGTTGACGACGGTTGTGTAGGGATCGAATATGGTGCGGCGGCCGCCGGCGGTGTTGAGTGAGCGGGAGAAATCGCCGGTGCGTTCGGCGTCGGTGGGCATGGTGTTGAAGGCGCTGCGGGGTTCAATAGTGCGCCATGCTTCGTAGGAGAAGAAGTTGAAGAGTTTGTTCTTTTTTATGGGGCTGCCGAGAGTGCCGCCCCAGACGTTCTGGCGGGTGAGATTGGCGCGTTGGGTGATGCGGTCGGCGAGGGCGTTGAGGGCAGGGTTGCGGCCGAGGTAGTAGGCGGTGCCGTGGAAGCTGTTGGTACCCGCTTTCATGGAAACGCTAAGCACTCCGCCAGCGGAGTGGCCGAATTCGGCATCGACGGCGTTCTGCTGAAGATTGACTTCCTGCACGGCGTCCATGGGCGGGGTGTAGGAGGATTTCTGGCCGGTCATGGAAGGCGAGCCGTCGAGGATGATGTCGTTTTTCGCGCTGGTGTTTCCGCCAACGTCGAACTGGGAGGCCGCCCAGTGGTGGAAGGGGCTTTGCTCGGTGGAGGAGCGGATGACGGTGGCGGGGTTAAGACTAACAAGGAGGAAAGGGTTGCGATGGATGATGGGAAGATTGTTGGTCATCTTCGTGTCGAGCGTGAGGCCCATGGTAGAGGTATTGAACTGCACGGAGATGGGAGTGGCTTCGACGGTGATGGAGTCTTTGGTGGAGCCGGTTTCGAGGCGGGCATCGACTGTGACGTCGGCGCGGGCCTGGACGAGGATGTTCTTTTGGACGTACTTGCGGAAGCCGGACAGTTCGACCGTGACAGTGTAATTGCCGGGCTGGACAAGGTCAAAGAGGTATTGACCGGCGGGACTGGTCTGCTGGGTGGCGAAGATGCCGGTGTTATCGTTCTTTAGAACGACGGAGGCGCCGACGACAACGGCTTCGGTGGCGTCGGAGACGCGACCTTGGACCCGGCCGCGAGTATCTTGAGCGAGTAGTGCGGCGGCCGCACAAAGAAAAAGCGCAACCAAGGCGCCGCGAGTCTTCACCATAGAACCTCCAAAATGACTGTGAGGATTACATCACAATTGATTCTCGAGCGCAATCCCTCCTTTCGAGTCCTTTCGAGTCAGTCGGCGCCCTTCGGCTTGCGCGGCGGCCGCCGCCGGGGCATTTCACAATTGGAGATATGCATGGGGTTGGGGGCGGCTGGGAGGCCGCCTTCGAGGATCCAAGGGGTAATCGATTTGAGCGCTTCGGCGACGGTCTGGACGGTGCCGTTGGGCACCCCGGCATGATTGAGCCGATGCTGCCAGTTGAGCTTGGAATCGGCGGCAATGAGGGGGACCAGCAGTTCGACGAGTTCGGCGCGATGCTGCACGCGGGCGGCGTTGCCAGCAAAACGGGGGTCGACGGTCCAGCCGGGCTGGCCGAGTGCGGCGCAGAATCGTTCCCAGATGCGTTCGTTCGGCACGCCGACAGCAAGATGACCATCGGAGCAGCGGAAGACTTGGTAAGGGACGATGTTGGCGAGGCCGAGGCCGGCGGGTCGAGGGTCGATTCCGGCGAGCAGGGCGGCCGAGGTTAGGGGCGACATTCCACTGAGGAGACTTTCGAACAGAGAGACGTGAATGCGGGCTCCTTCGCCGGTGTTCTGCTTTCTGACGAGTGCGGCCAGGATGGCTTGGCCAGTGAACATTGCGGCTAAGATGTCAGCGACCGGGAACGAGGTTTTGCCGAGTTCGGAACCCAGCACGGCGCTGGTGTGCATGAGGCCGCTAAGAGCTTGGATGATGAGGTCGTAGCCGGGCTGGGCTGATTCCGGGCCGAAGCCACTGACGGAGGCGTAGATGAGTTGCGGGTTGCTCTGGCTAAGATCGCGGTAGCCCAGGCCCAAGCGGTCCATCACGCCGGGGCGGAAGTTTTCGACGACGATGTGGGCGGCGGCGGCCATCTCTAACACGCGTTGCCGGTCAGCTTTGAGATCAAGAAAGAAGCTGTCTTTGTTGCGATTGAGGCCGAGCCAGTAGGTACTATCTTCCTCAAAGAACGGTGGGCCCCATTGGCGGGTTTCGTCGCCGGTGCCGGGCTCTTCGATTTTCCAGACCTCGGCACCGAGGTCGGCCAGGAGCATGGTGCAGAAGGGGCCGGCGACAGCGCGGGTGAAGTCGAGGATGCGGATGCCAGCAAGAGGTAAACTCACGCGGTGGGGGCCGTCCCATTGACTGGCGGCACAATCGAAGCCGGGAGGAGGAAGCCGCGGGTTAGCAGGCCCATAAGAACCGGCATGGCCGCGTCGAGGAGTTTCTCAAAAGGCAGGCCGACGGACTCGGCCAGTTCGATGAGCAGTTGGCGCAGAGTGCCGGTCCCGTCGCAGCGGGAGCATAGTTTGGCGATGTGATGATCAACGCGACCGGAATAGTTCAAAGGCTCTTCAAGGAGCAATTCGGCGGTGACTTGCCCCCAGTGAGTGCCCTCCTGGGCGAGAATGTGACGCAGGCGGGCTTGCGGCGCGAGCTTGTAGGGTTGGTCGAGCAATTGATCGAGAGAAGAGTTCTTGATGTTATCGAGAAGGTCGAACATCATGAGCAACGTGGAGCCCCATTGGCCGCGCATCAGTTCCGGGGCCTCATCGGCGTAGAACCAATTCTCTCCGGTTCGCTTCCGCATGGCCACTAATCCGGTCTGCATGGATTGCATGCCGAGCGCTTCGTAGTGAGCCACCCAGCGGTCATATTTTTGAGAGTACTCCGCCACAGAGAGGCGACGTTGATCACCCTGCAGCCATGTCAGAGCATAGCGGCTTGGTTCGACCGGAGTGCCATAAGAGATCCAAACGTCACAACCGTTGCCCTCAGTCCATTGCTGCATCCGTTCGTTGGCGGAGGTCCCCTGCAGCGAAGCCCATTCACAGACGGTAACGCTGATGCCCCCTTCTTCGAGAAAAGCTCCGGCCTTCCGAATGACGGTTTCCGTGACCCGGTCTCCGCCCAGACCGCCATCCCGGTACTGGGAGGTGGATTCGGGCGAGATTACGAATGGTGGATTGGCCACGATTAGATCGAACTTTTCTCCTTCAAGAGCCGAGAAGAAATCGGAGTGACGGAACTCGATATTGGCTACACCACTCAGTTGGGCCGCGAACCGCCCCAAACTCAAGGCTCGTTCATTGATGTCGACGCCGACGACTTGATCGACGTGCTTGGCTAATTGCAGCGATTGGACCCCTCCGCCACAGCCGATGTCGAGAGCTTTGCGAACGTGCCTCCGCGGGGTGGCGTTGGCCAGAGTGACGGAGCTAGGGCCCGCTGCCATGACGATATGCTTAACCAGTTCTGGCGGGTTGTTGCGGGCTCGATCCGCGACGATAAAGACGTCTTTGATTGCAATGAGCGCCAACGGGCAAGAGATGCCGGAGTCCGACCGATGCAGGATGTCAGCTTTCAAAAGCGTTTCAAACAGAGCTGCGCCGAGCGCTGTACAGCAGGCCGCTTCCTCGACGGGGAGTTCACCAACGAAGAGGCGGATCAATGTAGCTAAGCCCGGATCCGGGGTCTTGAGGTGCTGCAAGACCGGAAACGCGCCGCCCAGAGTCGGATCGCCCTGCATGAAGGACGGCAGAATCTTGTGAAACGTCTCCTCTTTATATTCCAACTCAATCAAACGGGCCCGGAGCCTGTCGATGTCGGCGGGTGCGAGGGACGAAAACGGACTCAGGACGGAATCAACGGCCATAGATCCTATGGTCTCCCGTAACGAAGCGCGCAAACAAAATAAATTTTCCATCAGATCAAATCGTTCGTGGGTCGTATTACAGAGTCTCCGTGTATAATCGGGATCACAATGCCGAAAACTCCAATGGCAGATGTACTAATTGACATTGATCCGCAGCGCAAAACGACGGCTCGGCCAGAGCCGGACGCTCCGTTTCACATCCTTTTACTGGGTGACTTTTCTGGACGAACGAGTCGCGGAATCGTAGAGCCGTTGCATCGCAGAAGACCTGTCTTTATTGATCGTGACGAGATCGATAGCGCGATGCGGGACCTGAATATACAGCTTCGCCTGCCGCTCGGCTCCGACGGGGTGACGGCGGACATCGAGATCAAGGAGCTGGAAGATTTTCATCCGGATCGGATTCTGGAGACGCAGCCCCTTTTCCGCGCCCTGAAGCAGATGCGGAAGCGGTTGGCGAATCCGGCGACGTTTAAGGCAACGACCGATGAAATCCTGGGTGGTTTGGCGCGGGCACCCGAGCACCCGGCGGCCCACGCATCGAGCGAAATTCTGACGGGGAGTCTGCTGGACGCCATTGTAGAGGGCTCGTCGCCCGCTTACTCGAACGCGGAGAAGCGGAAGCCGACCGACGCGTTGCTGGCGTATGTGCACGACTTAGTCGCGCCCCATTTGCAGAACAACAAGAATCCGGAGCAGGACAAGCTTCTGGCCGAACTCGATCTGACCATCGCGGGCCAGATGAGAGCGTTTCTTCACCAGCCGTTGCTGCAGAACCTGGAAGGTTCGTGGCGCGCCCTCGACTGGTTAGTGCGCCACACCGAGACCGACCGTCAGCTCAAGATCTATGTGTTGGACGTGAGCAAGGCGGAAATATTCTCGGATCTGGCGGCGGCGAGCGATCTGCGCGCTACCGAGTTGTTTAATTTGCTCGTCAAGCAACCCGTGCAGGGCGAACCGTGGTCGCTGCTGGGAGCGGACCTCTACTTCCGGCCGTGGATTGAAGAGATCGAGCTGCTGGCTCGGCTAGCGATGATCGCAGACCAAGCGGGTGCGCCGCTGATCGCGGGGGGAGATCCTTCGATTCTCGGCGTCAAGAATCCCGAAGACCTGCGTCATATGGAAGAGTGGGAGGCAGGGAACCCGGTGTGGGCCGAGATGAGAAGACTGCCGGAAGCCCGCCGCATCGGCTTGGCGCTACCCCGGTTTTTGCTGCGGCTCCCTTACGGCAGACTCTCGAACCCTACGGAAACCTTTCCGTTCGAAGAGATGCCCAATCGAACGTCTGTTCATGACGGCTATTTATGGGGGAACCCCATGTATGCCTGCGTGCAGTTAATCGCTCACGCTTTTTCGGTGAATCAATGGGATATGAAACCGGGGCAATTCCAGAACATTGAGAGCATGCCTCTTCATACCTTCCTGGAGTATGGGAGTTCGGAAGTGAAGCCCTGTGCCGAAGTACTCTTGACGTTGAAGGCCGCCGAAGGCATGATCGCCGAGGGACTAATTCCCCTATTAACGATGAAAGGCACCGACACCGTTCGAGTTGGCATGTTTCAATCGATTGCGGATCCGCCATTGCCGCTCGAAGGTCGTTGGCGGTAACCGGATCCCAACGCGTTTCGCCGTACAATGGGAAGTACCCTTTATAATGACTCAACCCGAAAGACAACAGTTCCACGAGATGCTCCTCGCCAAGCAGACCGTACTCCAAGACCGGATGGCTCGACGCGACGACTTGGAAGTTCAGGTTTCACCTGATGAGTTCGACGCTAGACTACAGCTCGTGGATCGCGAGTTCCAGAGTGGACTATTGCACCAAACGGCTCTGGACCTACGACAAGTGAGGTCTGCCCTGCAGCGGATGGACAATGGCAGCTATGGCATTTGCGGTGAGTGCGACGAGCCGATCTCGATCGCGCGCTTGAAAGTGATCCCGTGGGCCAACTTCTGCATTAAGTGCCAGGAGCAGGTCGAACTGGAGAAGCTGCAAGAGAGCTCCGACGATCAGACGGCAGAGCTAGTTTCCGGAAACGACTAGGGGGTGGGGGGAGCCCCCCCTTCTTCTATTTGTGAAGGCGAATTTCGTCGCCTTCGGTCACTCCACTGACGATTGAGGCGTGGGTATCGTTCGCTAACCCGAGCTTGACTTCGCGGGAGACAAAGCCGGTCGTGCTTTTGACTTCAACGAATGACTTTCCATCTTCGGTGTAAACGGACTGCTTTGGCACCAAAAGCGCGTTCTCGACTTTGTCGAGGACTATATCGGCAGAGCCGGAAAGGTCCGGGATCAGTCGGGGATCAGAGCCGTCGAAGGCGACCTTGATTGGAATGCTACGAATGTAGGCGTTTTGCCGCCAACCGCCGGTGGCGATGGCACTAATGCTGAAAACCTTTCCAGTCATCTGCATGCCGGGAAAAGCGTCTAAGCGCATCTGTCCAGGCTGGCTGATGCGGAAATCGTCACTTTCAGCCTGATTGATCTTCGCGTCGAGCATCATACTGGCTGGGTTCACGACTTTCATGAAGGGTTGCCCCGGCGAGACCGAATCTCCCGTCTCGATGGTGCGCATGCTGCTCCCCCCCCAAGTCGATTGCAGGACGGCCAAACCGTCCATCGGGGAGTAGATCACAAAACGCTTTAAATCGGTATCGTGACGACCGAGATGACGTTTGTGGCGTTCGAGCGTAAAGTTGAGGATGGCAAGATCGGACTCTTGCAGTTTTTTTGTATTGCCCAGATCCGTCTGCAACTGCTTGTAGCGGGCCGCGGCTTCTTCTTCGGCCAACTGCAACAGTTGCCGTTCCACTTCGGTTCGCACTTCACCGGCCGATGCTTCCAGCTTTGCTTTGTCGAGATCGGCTTTTGCGACCTGGAGCGTCTGTTCGAGATTCTTCCAGTCGATCTCGAGTTCAGCTTTCCGCTTCCGCACGTCCGCCGTGGCGGCTTCTACGGTATCTTTGATGTCATCGATGTGGTCTTGGAGGCTCTGGCCGTCGATCTGCGCAAGGAGATCCCCTTTCTTCACGACCGCGCCGGAGGCGACCATCCGAAGAAGGACCATCGGCCGATTGCCCTCCGGGCCCCGAATCATCGGAGCGGTCACGTTAGCGAAGTTGCGCGCGGCGGTGGTACCGGTGATGCGGAGTCTCTTCTCTAAAGATCCTCGCGTAACCGTGGTGGTCGGAATCACGACAACAGTACTCTGCGCCTTCTGGGCCTCGAAAGGTTTGTAGCCGTATTCGTAGGCCGCCCAGGCGCCGCCGGCGACCAGACCAAAGATGAGAAGAGGCTTCCACTTGCCACCTGCCGGGGTCTCCGGCGGAAGCGCGGGTGCCAGACGTTCGGGTTGACCCGGAGGGGTCGGTTGCGGGGCCGGGTTCAATATTGCCGACATAAAATTCTTGTGCCTCGACTTCGGTAGGTGCGGGGGCGGGCTACCTCAGCGGAGAAGGCGCACGGGGCCGGGCAGAGGTTACTCAACCTTTACTTTAGCACTTGGGCGGGTTTCTTGGGACGGGGTAAAGTTTCGCGTGCCATCGGTCGATTTCCACTTAGGGACAGCTGGCCCCGAAGGACGATTCATGCTGAGTATTTTTCTGATAGCGAGTTTTGTTGTCTCTTCGGCCCTTTTGGCCGAGGTCACACGAGTGTCCGCCCCGACCTTAGGCGTCGTAGCCGACGCCGCATCGGGACGCTTGATCGCAATCGAAGGAGTGCCCGGACGACTCAATTTTGGACGAGAGATCTGGCCGACACCGGTGGAGGCGGTTTGGCTGGCGGCTGAATCTTACGCGTTGGTTCAGGTTGACGGCTCGTGGCGGTTACTCGAATGGAATCGGGACTGGGTTTTGACCCGAACGGTGGAGCTCGGGACGCAAGACTGGACCCACGTTGCGTGGAATCCGGCGGGATCGGCCTGGCTAGCTTGCGGGGACGTTACGCCGGGATGCGCGGTTTATCGGGTGAGTGACGGCACAGTGATCCGCCGCATTGAGTCAAGAGAGAAGTTAGGCGCAGTTGCGCTGGCCGACAACGCGACCGAGGCTCTGTTGCAGCGCGGCAAAGTTGCAGTTGTTTGGGGCAAGAACAATGAATTTAGGGTGATTGAGGGCGGAGTGGCGGCGGCGGCATTTCTTCCTGGCCAATCGCGACTGGCTCTCGTTCAGGATGCCGGATCGGTGCTTTTATTCGACGCTGCGACGTCCAATCCAGCCCAACTGGAAACGGCGGAAGGGGCCCTCGGTGCGGCCTGGGCCCCCGACGGCCGCTGGTTGGTAATCGCTTATCGTGATGGCAAGATCCGGTTGGTCGACGATACCGGTCGGATTTCTGGCGTCGCCGATTGCGCATGTCGGCCCGGAGGGCTCTGGCCGATGGGCAGGAGTGGGATGCTTCGGCTGCAGGAGAGCGCGAAGCAGCAAATATTCGTCGTTCACATCGAGGATGGAGCGATCCAGTTCTCGATGTTGCCGGGCCAGGAGCAGGAGTTACACTAATGCAGACGAATCAAGAACCCAACTTGACGAACGACAAGAGGGCTTTTAGTGAAAGCTTGGCCGCCTTCGGTAGATCTTTAGACCAGGAGCGAGGTGCCCCTGCGGTTTCTGTAAAGGCAGAGGCCGCCTCAGCAGAGGCCCCCGCAGAGGTTCGACTACGGAAATCCGTCCTGCCCGTTATTGTCGTTTTGACGAGCTGCCTCGCGTTTCCAGTGGAAGCCAAGGCCCAAGCGATCCGAGACCTTCCGGGCTTCAAAACGCGGTCAGTAGCGCGAAATGATGACGGTTCCAGCGTTTTTGTGGCACTGCCGTTCCCGGTCAATTTTTTTGGGCGTTTGCGCGCGGGATGCTGGGTGAACAACAACGGAAACATCACCTTCGACCGGGCGCTTTCGACGTTTACTCCATTCGGACTCGAAAGCACGCGGACCGAGATCATCGCGCCGTTTTTTGCTGACGTCGACACCCGGGGAGCGCTTTCTCAACTGGTTACGTATGGCGAAGACGTCGTGAACGGCCGGGCGGCCTTCGGCGCAAACTATATCAATGTTGGATACTTCGCCCAGCAAGACGAAAAGCAGAACAGCTTTCAGGTGGTACTGATTGACCGTTCCGATACCGGTTCCGGAAATTTTGACGTCGAATTCAACTATGCACGGATTTCGTGGGAGACCGGCGATGCCTCGAACGGCGTCGGTGGCCTCGGCGGTGTTCCGGCGGCGGTCGGTTGGTCGAATGGTTCGGGCGGACCGGGCACGAGCTACCAGTTACCCGGGTCGCTGATAGTCGGGGCGTTTTTGGACAACGGCCCGTCGGCGCTGGCCCGCCGGCGGCTAAACTCTCCCGTGATTGGACGATATCTTTTTCGGGCGCGCGATGGGCAGTTGAGCCCGGGACTATCGATCTCGACGGGGAACCTGCTGCCTGACGCTCGGACCGGCTCCCCGTATTCAACCACCCTAACGGCTGAAGGTGGGACCAGTTATCGCTGGACGCTTTTGCCGGATCCAGATCAAACGCTTCCCGGGCTAACGCTGAGCGCCGGAGGGGTTTTGTCCGGTATCCCCACCGGTGTGGCGAGCTATCAATTCACAGCTATAGTGACCAGTCGCATCGACGGTGTCGACGAGACGGCGACGCAGCGGTTGACTCTGCGCGTGCTTCCCGCGGCGCTGGAGATCTCAAGCCGGAGCTGCCCGTTGCCCGACGCGACCGTAGGTGTCGCCTATGGCCGGGGCCTCCTGGCTAGCGGCGGCCCTGGACCCTATATATGGTCATGGGGAGACAACGGCGTGAGTCCGGTGCCGGGGCTGAACTTGGCCGAGAATGGCGAACTTTCCGGCGTGCCCAGTCGAGGTGGGTCGTACAACTTTATATTGCGGGTGGCGGGGAGCGCGCGGACGGAGATAACGGCAGGCAGCCAAACGTGCACGTTGAACGTTCGGCAACCCTTCCAGCAACTCACGGTAGCGGCGTGTCCTATTGAGTGGGGCACCGCCGGTGTTCCTTATTCAGAGACGGTTCGGGCGGGCGGCGGCCTTGCCCCGTACCGCTGGACGGCGCTGGGCTCGCTGCCCACGGGGATGCGCCTGGGTGAGTCCGGATTGCTGAGCGGGATCCCGGGAAGCACCGGGAGGTTCGTGTTCGGCATCGAAGTGACCGACGCGCTCGGCAGGACGGGTCGCACGAACTGCAACCTTACGGTTGGCAGCCAAGCGCTGACGATCCAGAACAGCTGTCCGTTGGGCACGATTGAAACCGGGGAGCGAATGAGTCGTGATCTCGACGCCGCTGGCGGCACCGCGCCTTATTCCTGGAGCTTAGTCGGGACCATCCCGCCGGGATTGACGTTGAGTGCGGAGGGGGCGTTGCGGGGCTCGGCAAATGCGGCCGGCTCCTACGCGTTTCAACTCGTGGTGCGCGATCGCAATGGGTTGAGCGCCGCGAAGCCATGCGCGTTATCGGTATTGCGCGCTGCGCTGAGTATTTCTTCCTGCCCGCTGCCGCCGGCCAAATTGGGGCAGAGCTACGACACTGGCCTCTCGGCCATCGGGGGCTCGGAACCCTTGGTCTGGAGCGCGCTGGGCACCCTGCCGGTTGGACTGAGCCTGTCGTCTGACGGCAGGCTGGCTGGCAGCCCAACCAATCCTGGTAGTGCTTTGTTTTCGTTACAGTTGCGCGACGGGAATGGTCGGACGGCAACGCAACAGTGTGAGCTATTCACCGAGCCTAAGCCGCTTCGTTTGTTAGGGGACTGCCCTTTTGCCGACGCGACGGTGGGTTCGTTCTATCGCAGCCACACCCTGGCCGATGGCGGAATCACGCCGTATCGATTCAGCGCGGAGGGTCGTCTACCGAGCGGGATTACTCTGGGTAGCGATGGCTGGTTCACTGGTACCCCCAGCGGCCCGGGAACTACGGAATTCGCCGTCGTGGTTGAGGATGCCCGCCGAGCTTCGACCCGCCGAACTTGTTCTTTGAACTCCAAGATCCCGACGTTGCCCAGTTTGCGTCTCGTCGATCCCCAACCTTCGGTCGTAGCCGCAAGCCGCACGATCCCGGTGACGTTGCAGCTCGATACTCCCTATCCGCTTTCGATCTCGGGAACGTTGTCGATCACGAACACCCCGGAGACCGGGAGCGGCGACGCTCAGGCGAACCGGGCGGATCCGGCAGTCGTATTTTCGGCTAATGGCAAACGAAGCCTCAACTTCTTGATCCCGGACGGTAGCCGGAGGTTTACGACGACGGTGGCCACTTCTGGCTCGGTTGCCGGCACGATCCAGATGCGGGTCGATCGGCTAACGGTGGCCGGACAGGACGTGACCGCACTGCCGGGGGCTGCCACTGTCGCGGTGCTGCAATCACCGCCGGTTTTGACGGATGCCTGTTTCACTGTCGGGGCGGGAGGATTGAACGTCCGGCTGACTGGTTTTAGTTCGACGCGGGAACTCAAGAGTGTTGCGGCCTTCCTGAACGGAACGGAGGTTAAGGATTTGAACATTGCGTCCTACGCGGTCGATTTCTTCGGCAACGACCTTAGCGTTCGGACGGGCGGCACCTTCCAGATCGATCTTCCGATTCCCGTTGGTACCTCTGCGAACATATCCAGTGTCGAGAGTCTCCGAGTCACCTTACAGAATCGGGTCGGCAGCTCGGGCGAACGGAGTGCTCGTGCCTGCAACTAATCAGGAGAAAACCACTCCTATCTAGGGACTCTTGCTTATTGGGCCGGAGCCGCTTGCTCTTTACACTGGGTTATACCAAAGCGGCAAGGAACCACAGCAATGTTAGCTACCAGAGCGTCGAAGTCTTATTTTTCCGAGTCCGAGGCAGCCGAAACCCTCGGTGTTTCGATCGAGCAGTTCCGATCCCTCGTCCGAACCCATATCGCCCATGGTGAAGACGAGCATCAGATGATTCCGTCGACGACCTTTCAACCCTCAGATTTAGTGGTTTTGCGGCTGCTCGGCAATCTCCGTTAGCGATACGATAACCGAGTTGTGAAAAGGCTCGGTTTTCTCGGATTCGGCATCATGGGAGACCCCATTGGGCCTACCCCATGGCCCAGCATCTTTATTGATGCGGGCCACGGTGTCGCACTCTGTCCCAATACGGCCTCGGCGCCCCCCAGAAATTGACCACCTCTGCTCGAATAGACTTGACCAGATCACAAACTGATCATGCCGATGGGCGGGACCTTCCTCCTCCATGCCGCAGGCGCGTATATCGTTGCATAGGTTTAGGCACCGACGTTTTGCCCGCGCGGCCAGACCGAGCGCCACAAGCCCATGCTCGCCGGAGAGGCAGCGCAGTCGGGGCCGGTTGGTCGAAAAGTTTTGGCGCGCAGGGCTCGTCAATTCTTCGCGAGTGCCGAAGCAATACGGCGACTAAGGCGGCCGAACCGGCTAATGCGCGTCGGGACGCCGAGGTCTGTTCGACGCCTAATGAAGTGGCAGAAGGGCCGACTGCATCTTTCTGCTCGCAGGCAATATGGCCATGTCGGAATCAATCGCCTTCGGTTCGGAGAGACTTCTTGCCGGCGTTAAGCGCGGGACGGTGATCGTCGATTCGTCGACGGTGAGACCAGCCGATAGCCGTTCCGCTCCGGAACTCTGCCTCGAGCCGCAGGTTCATTTTCTAGACGCTCCTGGAATTGGATCCAAGCCCGGTGCGGAGGGCGGGACGAGTACCTTTATCATTGGCGGCGATCAGACCGTCTACGAATCCGTGAAGCTATATTTCGAGCTAATTAGGAACGCAGCTCGATGATTACGGCGGACCGGGCTTGGGCATGAACGCCAAGCTGACCCAGAACCTGATCCTTTCGAACCGGCTGCAGCCCTTTTGCGAAGGAATCGTGCAGGGGGATGGTGCTGGCGACCATGGCCGGAGTCGGGCCCGAAAGCACAGTCGAAATTCTAAGCAACTCTGCCATCCTTAGCGGATTGAGTTCCTTTAAGGCACCCTACGTGCTCCGTCAGTCTCGACTTCGCCACCACTTTTTCCGTAAAATGGTTCCACGAGGATCGCGGGCCCATTTCGGACTCCGTAAAAAGAGAACGGCGCGCCCCTTTCTTTAATTGTTTTTACCCATCAGCTCTTCCGGGACGCGATCACACACGGGGTCGGAAGAGGGTCTATCTAATCTATAATCAATACTTTAGAGGGAATCTCCGGAGTGGAAATGAGGGGCCAAGCGGCGAGCCAAGCCCGATTCTTCACTTTTTCACAAAAAAATCCTTGCGATTCCAAAAATCATAGAATAGTATTGTAGGTAAGACGGGGGGGCAACTCCCACCAAAGCGAGACTAACCTCAATATAGACCCCTGAAGCATCCCTCCCGTCGCCCTTCGGGGTTTCCTACCCCAGGCTGCTTCTCTTCTCCGCAACAAGTATCAACGTGAGTGATACCATAAGTTTGTCTGATCGGATGAAGACACTCACCCTACTTGGATCGACTGGCTCGATCGGAACCAGCACCCTTGACGTTGTCCGTCGCCGACGAGACAGCCTTTCAATATACTCCCTTGTGGCGGGGAGTAATCTCGACCTTCTAGTGGACCAGATTCGAGAGTTCGCACCGAGCGTAGTCGTAGTGGCCACCTCATCGTTGCGGGACCAACTGCACGAAAAGCTGGTTGCCGCCGGGGTGCCGATCCCCCAGCTGGACGCTGGGGCCGAGGCGCGAGTCGCCGTAGCGACGGCTCCTGAAGTAGACATTGTGATGTCTGCCATCGTGGGCGTGGCGGGTCTGGAAGCTACTTACGAAGCGGTTCGCCAGCGGAAGATCATCGGATTGGCCAATAAAGAGGTACTCGTGGCCAGCGGGCAACTCGTCATGGACGCCTGTCGAGCGGCGGGAACGGAGATGATTCCTGTCGATAGCGAACACAACGGGGCCCATCAGTGTCTTCGGGCCGGCCGCCGGGACGAGGTGACCAAGCTCATTTTGACCGCTTCCGGCGGACCGTTTCGAAAGACGCCGCGTGAAGATCTAGAAAAAGTAACCGTTGCGCAGGCTTTGAATCATCCGACGTGGAAGATGGGCCAACGGATCACGGTTGATTCGGCGACGATGATGAACAAAGGCTTCGAGGTCATTGAAGCTTGTTGGCTATTCGATTTCGCCCCGGCGGAGGTTGAGGTAGTGGTCCACCCGCAGTCCTCTATTCACGCCATGGTGGAGTACAACGATGGTTCGGTGATCGCCCAAGTTTCGACTACCGACATGCGAATGCCGATTCAATATGCTCTGACGTATCCCGCCCGTGCGACAGCGCCGGTGCCCCGCATGGATTGGTCGAAGGCTCGCACGTGGGAATTCGAACCACCGGATTTGCTGAAGTTTCCGCTTTTGCGATTGGCTTATGAAGCGCAAACCGTCGGTGGATCAGCCACTTGCACGCTGAATGCCGCTGACGAAATTGCGGTCGGAGCATTTTTAGCAGGGCGCGTTTCCTTTCCAGGAATTGCGGAGATTGTCGAAGAGACGTTAGAAAAAGTACCCAACCGGACCCCCCGGTCCGTCGAAGAGGTACTTGAGATTGACCGGGCAAGTCGAAAGACGGCTCAAGAGATCGCGGACAGAAAAAGTTTGTAAGGTAGGCGAAGCATGGTTCTTTTTCAAAATATTTGGTGGGTTCTTGTCCTCATCGGGATCATGATTCTGATTCACGAACTGGGTCACTTTTGGGCGGCCCGGTTTTTCGATGTTCGCGTCGAGGCGTTTTCGTTCGGCTTTGGTCCGCGCCTGTTCGGCTTTCGCCGGGGCGAGACGGATTTTCGCGTTTCGCTGATCCTGTTTGGCGGGTATGTGAAGATGACCGGCGAGCAGACGGGCGAGGACGGGACTCCGGATTCGATGATCGAGGACCCGCGCAGCTTCCAAGCCAAGCCGCGGTGGCAGCGGATGATCATCGCGTTTGCCGGTCCGGGCATGAACATTCTGCTCGCCCTCGCTTTATTGACCGGCCTGTTTATGTACCGCTATCCGAGGGTCGTCGGATCGGACGGTCCTGCTTTCGTAGGGTTCATCGCGAAAGACTCGGTCGCCGCGAAGGCCGGGATCAAAGAGGGCGATCGGATCGTTCGCTTTGACAATATTGCGGACCCGACCTGGGAAGATGTGACGCTGGCTGAAATTGCCGCGGCTAATCGACCGGTACCCGTGGTTTTGAAGCGGGCGACCGAACAGGTGGTGACCACGCTGACTCCGGTGCTTCACGAGCAGACCGGCGTCGGAACGATCGGCTGGGGCGAGCAGCACGAGATCCAACTCGGCGGGGTGAGCGCCAAGATGGAGGCCGAGCGAGTCGGGCTGAAATCCGGCGATCTGCTCATTGCCTTGGACGGTATTCCGCTTCGGTCGACGCAGATGCTTTTGCAGATGCTGCGGGATGGGCAGGGCAAGCCGGTCGAGCTTACCTACAGCCGGGATGGAGCGATGCAAAACGTAGCGATGACCCCGAGTATGGTCGCTGATGGTCCCAATAGACGATACATGCTCGGCGTGCAGCTGTCCGCACGAGTAACTTACGTACAACTCCCCGCTGCGGCAGCGTTCAACGAAGCCGTCCGGCAAAACTACCGCAGCGCCGGCTTGATCCTGCAGTTCCTGCAGGGCTTGGTGGAGCGCCGGATGTCGGCCAAGAGTCTGGAAGGTCCAATCGGGATCGCCCGCCTGAGCGGAGACGCCGCCCGGGAAGGGATCGCCCCGTTCATCGGCTTAATGGCCGCAGTTAGCCTGAATCTAGCCATCTTTAATCTGCTCCCGATTCCAATCTTGGATGGCGGAACGATCCTGATGTTGGCCATCGAAATGATTATGCGGCGGGACCTGAGCTTGCAGGTGAAGGAAACTGTTTTCAAGCTCGGTTTCGTGTTTTTGATGATGGTTGTCGCCTTCGTGCTTTATAACGACATCAGCAAGCTGCTGCCGGGGTAACGCCGTTAGGGCGGGGGGAAGAGCCCTCCCGTCGTGAGCAGCTTTTGACCCTCCGGCCCGATTAGCCAAGCCAAAACGCGGCGACCGGATGGCGAACCAGCGACTGGCGCGCCGTATTGCGTGAGGGGCTCGTGCGACTCCGCGGGCAGCAGCACGCCGGCCTTCTCATGGACCAATGACCAAGCCGTGATCGTCACGTCTGCATTGCCGCTTTCGGCGAACTGTAAGGTCTGGCGGACCGACTCTGCGTAGACGAGTTTGGTCTGCAGGCGAGTCCACAAACCAGCCTTCTCCAGCGCCTGCCGGGCCGCTTGCCCGTAGGGAGCATGGGTGGGGTTGGCGATCGCAATGTGCCGCACGGCCGGATCAAGAAGATCTTCGAGCCGCTTATACCTTCCCGATTTGGACCACAAAGCCAAGCGACCGGTCGCGTAGGGGCGAAGATCCTCGGCCTTGGCCTTGCCCGCCGCGACCAACTGCTCCGCGTAGGCTTTGTTGGCTGACAGGAAGAGTTCGTAAGGGGCCCCGTTTTCAATTTGGCGGGCTAATTGGCCGGAGGAGCCAAAGGTAAACCGGGCGTCGGGGTAGGACGAGAGAATCGGCGCGAGATCCGACGCGGCGGCGACGAGGGGTCCCTGAGCCGAGAGCTGGATGCCTGCGGCAGCAATTAATGTTGACAGCAGGGCACGCAGATTCAATACTTGTAGTAGACTAAGGAAGGAGGCGAGATATCTAATCATGAGCAGAATTATCGGAATCGATTTAGGAACGACAAACTCGGTTGTCGCGGTGATGGAAGCCGGGTCACCCGTAGTGATTCCCAACCAGGAAGGCGCGCGGACTACCCCGTCGGTGGTTGGTTTTACGAAAGGCGGAGAACGCCTAGTTGGCCAAGTGGCCAAGCGGCAAGCCGTCACTAATCCCGAGAATACCATTTACTCTATTAAGCGCTTCATGGGACGGCGCTTCAACGAAGTCGACGCAGAGAAGAAGCTTGTGCCGTATAAAGTGCTGCCGGGCGATAACGGCGACGCGCGAGTAGAGAGCCAGGGCAAGAAGCTTTCGGCCCCTGAAATCTCCTCGATGATTTTGACCAAATTGAAAGAGGCGGCCGAGTCATACTTGGGCGAAAAGGTGACCAAAGCGGTAATTACCGTCCCTGCTTATTTCAACGACGCTCAGCGCCAGGCCACGAAAGACGCCGGCCAGATTGCCGGCCTCGAAGTGATGCGGATCATCAACGAACCGACGGCGGCGGCGTTGGCGTATGGACTCGACAAGAAGAAGAACGAAACCATCGCGGTGTTCGACTTCGGCGGCGGTACCTTCGACGTCTCGATCCTGGAAGTCGGTGATGGCGTCGTCGAAGTGAAGTCCACCGATGGCGACTCCCACCTGGGCGGCGACAACATCGACGACCGGATCATGGAGTGGATCGTTGCCGAATTCAAGAAGGAAAACGGCATCGACCTATTGAACGACAACATGGCGAAGCAGCGCCTGAAGGAAGCGGCCGAGAAGGGCAAGATCGAACTGTCGACCACTCTTGAGACCGAGATCAATCTACCGTTTATCACTGCTGACGCCAGCGGCCCGAAGCACTTGGTGATGAAGCTCACCCGGACCCGTTTCGAGCAGATGATCGACGATATTCTGCGGAGCACGCTGGCCCCTTGCGAACGCGCGCTGAAGAATGCCAAGCTCACGCCGGCCCAGATCGATGAGGTCGTGCTGGTCGGCGGCTCGACCCGTATCCCGAAGATCCATCAGATCGTGCGCGACATGTTCGGTAAAGAGCCGAATCGCTCGGTGAACCCGGACGAAGTGGTAGCGATCGGCGCAGCGGTCCAGGGCGGCGTCCTGGGAGGCGAAGTGAAGGACGTGCTCCTTCTCGACGTCACTCCGCTTTCGCTCGGTATCGAGACGCTGGGCGGGGTGTTTACGAAGCTCATTGAGAGCAATACGACGATCCCAACCCGGAAGAGCGAAACGTTCTCCACGGCTTCGGACAATCAGACCTCGGTTGAGATCAAGGTTTGCCAGGGCGACCGCGCCATGGCGGTCGACAATCGGCAACTCGGCGTGTTCCAGTTAGGCAACATTCCGCCGGCCCCCCGTGGTGTACCGCAGGTCGAAGTGACCTTTGACATCGACGCCAACGGAATTCTGCACGTCACCGCCAAGGATAAGGCGACCAACAACGAGCAGAAGATCACGATCACTGGTTCCTCGGGCCTCAGCAAGGAAGAGGTAGAGAAGATGGTGCGGGAAGCCAAAGAGAATGCGGCTGGCGACCAGAAGCGCCGCGACAGCGTCGACTCTAGAAATCGGGCTGACGGCATGATCTTCTCGGTCGAAAAGACGCTGAAAGATCATCGTGACAAAGTCAGCGAGACCGAAGCGGCGACGGTTGAGGCAGCGCTTGATGAAGCTAAGAAGGCCGTGCAGGATGGCGACCCGGACAAGATCAACGCCGCGATCGACAAGCTCACTCAGGCAAGCCACAAGCTGGCCGAGGTGATGTACAAGTCCCCGTCAGGTGGCGGAGCGGCCCAAGGTGGACCGGCTCCCGGAGCCGAGGCCAAGCCCGAGCCGCCGAAGGACTCGGTAGTCGACGCCGAATTCGTCGACGTCGAGGACAAGGGCAAGAAGTAGGAATCAGTGAAACGTCTTCGGGGGCCGCTGGATGGCGGCTCCCGAGACGGGTTACGATATGCCGGAACGCAAAGATTATTACGGCACCCTCGGTGTCGCCAAGAAAGCAACGGACGACGAGATCCGGAAGGCCTATCGCCGTTTAGCGCGCAAATACCACCCCGACCTTAACCCGGGTGACAAAGGCGCCGAAGACAAGTTCAAGACCGTTCAGGAAGCCTACGATATTCTGAACGAGCCGAAGAAGCGGCAGATGTACGACCAATATGGCTTCTACTCGGACACGGGAGTTCCCGGGGGCGGCACTCCGCCGCAGGGCGGACCCGGCATGGGCTTCGAGGGCTTCGATTTTTCCGATTTCGTCAACCAACCGGGTGGCCGCCGTCCGCATCCCACCGGGGGCGGAGCGGATTCCGGCGGTCGCTTCAGCGACATTTTTTCGCAGTTCTTCGGGGGCCGGGAAGCCGCCCAGCAACAGCATCCGGAGAAGGGTGCCGACCTGGAATACTCGCTCAACATCGACTTCTGGCAGTCGATTCGCGGTACGCAAGTCCGCCTAAGCATTTCCCGTCAGGACGCCTGCACAACGTGTGGCGGCTCCGGTTCGGCCGGCGGCGCGGCGGCGACTTGCGGCGATTGCAATGGCTCGGGTCAGGTCAGCCAGACGGCCGGAGCGATGAAATTCAACCTGACCTGCTCCCGCTGCAATGGCTCCGGCCGGCTACGTAACGTTTGCCCGGCTTGCCGAGGCGAAGGCTGCACCGCCCGCATGGACTCGGTCGAAGTTCGACTTCCGGCCGGGGTCGCCAGCGGCTCGCGTCTCCGTGTGGCCGCCAAAGGCAATGCCGGCCGCATGGGCGGCGACGCCGGCGACCTGTACATCACGGTTCGCGTCGAAGACCACGCTTTTTTTAAACGCGACGGGGACACGATCGAAATCAAAGTCCCGATCACGGTGCCCGAGGCCGTCCTCGGAGCCAAGATTGAGGTGCCGACCATTGATGGGCGGGCAATCTTGAAAATCCCGCAAGGCACCCAGAACGGGCAAAAGTTTCGGCTGCGCGAAAAGGGTGTTGCGAACGCGCGCAAAGAGTCCCGCGGCGATCAAATCGTCGAGGTTTTCCTGCAAGCTCCCCCGGCTAACGACGAACGAACGCGGGAACTTTTGCGCGAATTGGCGGAGCAGTATCCGCCCGACCCTCGAAGCGAACTCTGGACCAAGGTATAACTAAATAGCGAAGCTTATGGCTAAACGAAGCAAAGCTGCCTATATGATTTCGGCGGTCGCCGAACAGTACAGTCTCCATCCGCAAACTCTCCGCATGTATGAGAGGGAAGGCCTTCTCAAGCCCTCTCGCAGCGATGGGAACACGCGACTCTACACCGACGAAGACGTCGAACGCCTGGAAGTCATTCTTCAGCTCACGCGCGAACTCGGCGTCAACCTGGCGGGCGTCGAGATCATCCTCAACATGCGCGAAAAGATGGAAGAGATGCAAAGGCAGATTGAGCAATTCGTCTCCTCGCTGAACTCGGAAATCGCCCAACGGGTGCGGACTCCCACTCCCCAGGATTCCCAGGCACTGGTCCCGGTCCGCTCCATTTCGTCCCTCGTCCGTATCGAAACCGCCGCCCCTGCCGCCGAGCCAAAACCCCGGCGCAAAAAAGTCATCGTCTAGGGCTCGCTACAATAGAAGTCTGAATGCGGATTGCCTTGGGGCAGATCAATACTACGGTTGGCGACTTGGTCGGCAACGCCAGCTTAATCATGCGGTATGCGCGGCGCGCGGCCGAGGGAGGCGCGGAAGTCGTCGTCTTCCCGGAGCTCGCACTCACCGGGTACCCGCCGCAAGACCTGCTGGAACGTCCGGCGTTTCTCGAAGCAGCCGAAGCGGAACTGGTCCGGCTCGCCGTCGAATCGGCGCCGCTGCGCATCGCGATCCTCTGTGGCACGGTGGAAGTGGCGGATTTTAACGAAGGCAAGCGGGTGTGGAACTCGGCGGCTATGCTCCAGCGCGGCAAGATAGTGTTCCGCCAGCATAAGATGCTGCTTCCGAACTACGACGTCTTCGACGAGCAGCGCTACTTCCGGCCGGCGGAAAGCCAGGAACTCGCGACGCTCGGAGTGACGCCGGTCGCGGTCACCATCTGCGAAGACGCCTGGAACGATCAGGCATTTTGGGAGCGACGCTTGTACCAGCGCGACCCCGTCCAGGAACTCTCGCACGCCGGGGCCAAGGCCATTCTCTCCATCAACGCTTCGCCCTATCACGTCGGAAAACGGGCCCAACGGGAAGAGATCTTCGCCGCCACCGCGCGCCGCCACGGGCTCCCCCTTGTTTACGTCAACCAGGTCGGCGGCAACGACCAACTCGTCTTCGATGGCTCCAGCTTCGCGATGGATGCTACTGGCAAGATCATCGCGGCCGCCCCTAGCTTCAAGGAAGACCTCATCTTCGCGAACTTCCAGACCGGAACCGGAGACCAACGCCCGAGCCACCCGGAAGAAATCGACGCCGTCTATGAAGCCCTCGTGCTGGGCACCCGCGACTACTTCGTTAAAACCGGCTTCCGGAAGGCGCTGCTCGGCCTGTCCGGCGGCATCGATTCCGCGCTCGTCGCCTGCATCGCCGTTGAAGCATTGGGCAAGGAGAACGTCACTGGCGTCGCCATGCCGGGACCTTATTCAAGTGACCATTCACTGACCGACGCCAAGGCCATGGCCGAAATCCTAGGCATCCAATGCCCCACCATTTCGATTAACGCCGGCTACGCCGCCATGATCGAAACCCTGCAACCCGCCTTCGCCGGGGCGGCTCCGGACCTGACCGAAGAGAATCTCCAATCCCGCCTCCGTGGCATGACGCTGATGGCGCTGTCCAACAAGACCGGAGCCCTCGTCCTCTCCACCGGCAACAAAAGCGAAACCGCCGTCGGCTACGCGACCCTCTATGGCGACATGTGCGGAGGCCTCTCGGTCATCAGCGACATCGCCAAAATGAAGGTGTACGAACTCTGCCGGGTCGCCAACCGCCGCCTCAACAACGCCATCCCCGAATCCGTCTTCACCAAACCGCCTTCGGCCGAACTCCGTCCCGACCAGAAAGATTCTGACTCTCTGCCCGAGTATCCTGTGCTCGACGCCATTCTCGAACTCTACGTCGAGAAGATGATGTCACCGCCCCGCATCGCCGAAAAGTTAAGCCTATCGCTCGCCCTTGTTCGCGACGTTACGCGCAAAGTGGACCGCACCGAGTACAAGCGCCAGCAGGCCGCCCCTGGACTCAAAGTGACAACCAAGGCATTCGGCTTCGGTCGCCGCCTTCCGATCGTACAGAGATACAGCGAATGAAAACACTACTTCTGGCTGGCAGCGCGACGCTGCTCGCCGCCGTGCTCCTGGTATCCCAGGCTGAAATGGGCGAACGCGTCGGCCCGCGGCCCGATGGCTCTTTTCTCCTCAACAGCGGAGCCGTGCTCAAAGCCGCCGGCCGCCAACAGCCGATGGACACCTTTCCGATGGCGTCCGCCTTGTCGCCTGACAAGCGCTGGCTGCTCGTCCTTCACGGTGGCTACAACCCGCCTTCAGTGGTCGTACTCGACGCTAAAACCCTGGCCGAAAAAAGTCGCTTACCGCTAGCCGACGCCTGGCTCGGCCTCGCGTTCACGCCCAACGGAAAGATGGTCTACGTCAGTGGCGGCAGCCAGGCGAACGTCCACGAACTCAGCTTCGACGACAACGCCGGCCAACTGAAACTCCTTCGTTCGATTCCTATCGTCCCCGCTGCCAACCGGAAGCACACCGACTTCATCGGCGACGTCGCCGTCTCTCCCGATGGCCGTCTGGTCTACGCTGCCGGGCTCTTCCACGACGCCCTGCACGTCATCAATCCGCAATCCGGTCGCCTTATCGAAAAGCTCAAAACCGGCCGCCGCCCCTATCGCATCCGCTTCCATCCGGACGGCAAAAGCTACTTCGTCTCCCATTGGGCCGACGGCACCATCGGTCACTACGCCGCCGAAACCGGCAACCGCCTGGGACTCGTCCGCACAGGCCAGCACCCCACCGACATGCTCTGGAGCGACCGGCAGCCAGAAGGTGCCGACAGTGATGCGCCCAAGTTCAAAGGCCGTATTTTTGTCACGAGTAGCAATACCAACCTCGTCTCGGTGGTCGGCGTCAGCGACAGCAATACCGCCACCGCCATTGAGTCACTCAACGTCGCGCTCTCCCCCAATCAGCCCGCCGGCATGACCCCTAGCGCCCTCGCGCTCAGCCCTGACCAGAAGGATCTCTACGTCGTTTGCTCGGACGCCAACGCTGTCGCCGTCGCCGACATCAGCCAGGCCCGCAGCCGCGTCCGCGGCTTCATCCCCACCGGCTGGTACCCGCTCGCCGCGCGCGTCATCGATAACCAACTGCTCGTCTTTAATGGCCGCGGCGGCGGCAGCTTCCCGAACCCCAAAGGGCCCAACCCCACCCAACGCCCGGCCCCGGTTCACGAAGGCAACGTCGCCGTCCAGTACGTGGGCAAGCTCCAACGCGGCTCCGTCTCCATCATCGATGCCTTTGATGAAGATCAACTGGACCGTTGGAGCGCTCAAGTCCGTCGCCAGACGCCCTACGAAGACCGTCGCCTGATGGTGGCGCACAACGACCCGGCCTCGGCCATCATTCCCGTCCGCGCCGGCAACCCTTCGCTGATCAAACACGTTCTCTACATCGTCAAGGAGAACCGTACTTACGATCAGGTTCTCGGCGACCTCGGCCGCGGCAACGGCGATCCCTCGCTCACCCTCTTCCCGGAGAAGGTCAGCCCCAACCACCACAAACTGGCCCGCGAGTTCGTCCTGCTCGACAACTTCTACGTCTCGGCCGATGTCAGCGCCGACGGTCATAACTGGACCACTGCCGGCATCGCGCCGGACTATGTTCAGAAGATGTGGCCGAACAGTTACGCCGGCCGCCGCAAGCACTATGACTATGAAGGCGGTGAACCGGCGGCCCTACCGCCCGCCGGACATATCTGGAACAACGTCCTCGCCAAAGGTCTCACCCTGCGCAACTACGGCTACTACGTCGAAAACGCGCCGCTGAAAGACGTCACCGCCTCCGCGCCCCACGTGAAGTCCCTCCGCGACCCCTCCCTGGTTCCGCACACCAACCGCAACTACCGGGGCTTCGACATGGACTACCCGGACGTCGATCGCGCGAAAGTATTCCTTGCCGACCTCGCTCGTATGGAAGCCGAAGGCAAGTTCCCCAACTTCTCCATGATTCGCCTCGGCAATGATCACACCAGCGGGCTCGCCGCCGGCAAAATCTCGCCGCTGGCGAATATGGCCGACAACGACTACGCCCTCGGCCTCATCGTCGAAGCCCTCAGCAAGAGCAAATTCTGGGACAAAATGGCGATCTTCGTTATCGAGGACGACGCCCAGAACGGCCCCGACCACGTCGACAGCCACCGCTCTCCGGCCTTCGTCATTTCGCCCTACACGAAGCGCGGCACCATCGACAGCACCTTCTACAACACCACCTCCATGCTCCGGACCATCGAGCTCATTTTGGGTCTTCAGCCCATGACGATGTTTGATGGCGGCGCCCGGCCTATGGTTGGCGCTTTCCAGGCCACTTTGAACACGGTCGGCTACACCGCGGAAAAGCCTGGCTACGGCCTCGACGAACGCAACCCAGGAGAAGGCACGCTCGCCGCTCGGTCCGCCCGCATGGACTTCGACGAGGCCGACGAGATCGACGACGACGAGTTGAACGAAATCCTCTGGCTGGCGATCAAGAAGACCAAGCCTCCCGTCCCCGTCCGCAGCTTCCTCGGAAGATAGCGGATGGCCCGGATCGATCTTTGCTTCGTTTGGCACATGCACCAGCCTTTTTACAAGGACCTGGTCACCGGGGAGTACAAGCTCCCCTGGACCCGCATGCATGGACTCAAGGATTACTACGGCATGGTGCAGATTCTGGAGGAATTCCCGAGCCTCCATCAGACCTTCAACGTCGTCCCGTCCATGATCGCGCAGCTCGATGAGTACGCCTCCGGCGCGGCGCAGGACGGCTTTCTGCGCCTTGCTCTGAAACCCGCTGAGGAGCTCACCGAACCCGAGCAACAGTTCCTGCTCAAGTACTTCTTCCAGGCCAACGTCGCCCACATGGTCTACCGGTATCCGCGCTATGGAGAGTTGTACGAACTCCATCTCAAGGTCGGCCGCTACTTTGGCCCCCAGGATTTTCGCGATCTCCAAATCCTCTCCCAAGTCGCCTGGTTCGACGAAATCTTCGTAACCAGCGACCCCGAGATCAAAGCCCTCATCACCAAGGGCCGCGGGTACTCCCTGGCCGACCAAATTCTGATGGGGCGCAAACAGCTCGAAATCCTCGGCCACGTCTTGCCCGTCTACGAGAAGTTCGCCGCCACCGGCCAAATTGAAGTTTCGACGACGCCTTACTACCACCCCATCCTGCCGCTGCTGTGCGACTCCGATATCGCCGGCATCTCCCACCCGCACGTTCCTTTGCCCACCCGCTTTCGCTATCCCGAAGACGCCCGCCATCAGTTGCGGACCGCCCGAGAGTACATGCAAAAGCGCCTGAACATTACCCCCGCCGGCCTCTGGCCGTCCGAAGGTTCGGTGTCCGATGAATCTCTAGTGCTCGCCGCCGACGCCGGCTTCAAGTGGTTTGCTACCGATAACGGTGTCCTCTCGCGCACCCTCGGCGGCCCGGCCGGGGCTGCGGAAACCTACCGCCCCTATCTCTGGCGCCACGAAGGCCGCCAGATGCACGCGCTGTTCCGCGATCACTACCTCAGCGATCTCGTCGGCTTCGTCTATTCGAAGATGGGCGCCGAAGAAGCCGCCGAACACTTTCTCGGCCGCATTCGCGAAAACTGCGGCGGGCGGGATTCGCTCGTCCCCATCATCCTCGACGGCGAAAACGCCTGGGAGTATTTCCCCGAAAGCGGCCGCGATTTCCTCCGCCATCTCTACGCCCGCATCGTCGCCGACCCGCAGATGCAGGCCGTCACCGTCAGCGAAGGCATCGCGCGCCACCCGGCGCAAACCATCGACCACATCTTCCCGGGCTCCTGGATCAACGCCAATTTCGATATCTGGATCGGGGCCGAAGAGGACAATCGCGCCTGGGAATACCTCCTCCGAGCCCGGCAAGCCTATGATCTCTACGCCACCACCGTGACGCCCGAAAAGCGGGCGCTGGCCTATGAAGAGCTGCTGATTTCCGAAGGCAGCGACTGGTGCTGGTGGTACGGGCCCGAGCACGATTCGGCCAACCGCATCGATTTCGATCAGCTCTACCGCGACCACCTCGCCAACGTTTATCGGGCCCTGGACCAGACCCCGCCTGAAGAGCTCTCCCGGCCGATTCTCAAAACGTCCATAGCCGAATACTACCGCAGCGCCACCGGGCCGATCCAGCCCAAGATCGACGGCGAAATCAGCAGCTATTTTGAATGGATGGGCGCCGGGGAGTACCGCGTCGACCAACGCCAAGGTGCGATGCACGGCGGCCGCGTCGGCCTCTCCGCACTTTTTTACGGCACCAATGGCTCCCAACTTTTTCTCCGCCTCGACTTTGACCCGCTCCCTAACTTCGCCCATCTCGAAGTTCGCGTAAAATCAGACGATACCGAGGTCCGCTCGGCCCACGACAAATTCGTCGCCGGTCGCGTCCTCGAACTCTCTATCAACCTCGCCGACCTCGGCGTCAAGCCGGAGGCGGTCGCGAAATTCCAGGTTTCGCTTTGGCAGTCCGGCCTCCCGATGGAAGCACTACCCCACAGCGGCACGTTCGAGCTCGATACAAAAAATCATGCGGAGTGGCTCTAGGAAAAATCCATGAAAGTGAACTGGCACGGCGTCTATCCGGCGCTGACAACTCAATACCGCGACGACTTTTCGGTTGACCTCGAAGCCACCGCCGCCCACCTCGAAAAAATGATCGCCGCCGGCATCCACGGCGTCATCCTCCTCGGCAGCGTCGGCGAAAACACCGCCCACGAATACGAAGAGAAGCTTCTGATTCTCCGCGAGCTCAACGCGGTCGTCAAAGGGCGCATTCCCGTGCTTTCCGGCGTCGCCGAAAACACGACGCTGGTCGCCGCTCGCTTCGCCCGGGATTGCGAAAAGATCGGTCTCGACGGCCTTATGGTCCTCCCGGCCATGATCTATAAGGCGGACCGGCGCGAAGCCATCGCGCACTTCCGAACGGTCGCCCAGGCCAGCGGCCTGCCCGTCATGATCTATAACAATCCGCCGGCCTATTACGTCGATATGCCGCCGGATGCCTTCGTCGAACTCGCTGAAGAACCCACCATCGTCGCCATCAAAGAATCGTCGGACAATGTCCGCCGGATTACCGATCTGCGCAACACGGTCGGCAACCGTTTCATCCTGTTCAGCGGCGTCGACGACCTCGTCCTCGAAAGCGCTCTGCTGGGCGCGGAAGGCTGGGTCTCCGGTCTCGTCAACGCCTTCCCCGACGAGAACCGCGTCCTCTGGCAATTGGCCATGGCTGGCCGCTGGGGCGAAGCCCGCAAGCTCTACCAGTGGTATACCCCGCTCCTCCACCTCGATACCAAAATCAAGCTCGTCCAGTACATCAAGCTCTGCATGGCCGAAGTCGGCCTCGGCTCGGAGCTGACTCGTCCGCCGCGCCTCGTCATCACCGGCGCGGAACGCGAAGAGGTACTCGGCGTCATCCGTCACGCTCTCGCCAATCGGCCCGATCTCAGCGGCTATGCGCGCGATTGAGGTTGTCGACTCCCATACCGGCGGCGAGCCCACCCGCATTATCATAGCGGGTGGGCCCGAGCTCGGCTCCGGCTGCATGGCCGATCGCTTGGCTACCTTTCGCGATCATCACGACCGCTTCCGTTCCGCCGTCGTCAACGAACCTCGCGGCTCCGATGTCCTCGTCGGGGCCCTGCTGTGCGAACCCGTTGACCCCGCCTGCGCCGCCGGCGTAATTTTCTTCAACAACGTCGGCTACCTCGGCATGTGCGGCCACGGCACCATCGGCCTCATCGTCACTCTGGCGCACCTTGGTCGCATTGGTCCCGGCAACCACCGCATTGAAACGCCCGTCGGCGAGATCGCGGCAACGCTCAACGCCGATGGCTCGGTCGCGATCGCCAACGTCCCCAGCTATCGCTCGGCGCAAGCCGTGATCGACGTCCCCGGCCACGGCGACGTCCACGGCGACATCGCCTGGGGCGGCAACTGGTTCTTTCTCACCCCTTACCCGAACCTCGCCGGCATCGAAACCCTCACCGCCTATTCATGGGCCGTCCGCCAGGCCGTCAACGCCCAAGGCTACCCCGAGGTTGATCACGTCGAACTCTACGCGGGCCATCGCAACTTCGTTCTCTGCCCCGGCAAAGCCTACGACCGCTCCCCCTGCGGCACCGGCACGAGCGCCAAACTCGCCTGCCTCGCCGCCGACGGCCACCTCGCCCCCGGCGAAGTCTGGGTCCAGGAAAGCATCATCGGCAGCCAGTTCCAAGCCTCCTATACCTGGGACGGCGACCGCATCCTGCCCACCATCACCGGCACCGCCTACATCACCGCCGAAGCCAAGCTCCTGATCGACCCCCAAGACCCCTTCGCCTGGGGCTTCCAACCTTGACGACGGACGTGCTCATCGCCGGCGCTGGAATCGTCGGCGCTGCGATTGCAGCGGCCCTCCGCGAGGCCGGAGCCAAGTGTCTCGTAGTTGAGCCCGAAATTGTCGGCGGCGGCGCCACAGCCGCCGGAATGGGCCATGTCGTCGTGATGGACGATTCCCCCGCCCAACTCGCCCTCACCGAATACTCTCGCCACCTCTGGGACGCCCTCCCCCTCCCCCCCAACGTCGAGCGCGAACACCGCGGAACCCTCTGGGTCGCCGCCGACGCCGAAGAGATGGCCGAAGTCCGTCGCAAACACGCTCTCTACCCCGCCAGCGAAATCCTCGATTCCCAGGCCCTCTACGAGGCCGAACCCGAACTCCGCCCCGGCCTCGCCGGCGGACTGCTCGTCTCCGGGGACAGCGTCCTGTACGCCCCCTGCGCCGCCGCCTGGCTCCTCCGCCTCTCCGCCGTTCGCTACACCGCCATCGAAACCCTTACCCCGGACGGCGCTCGCCTTGCCGACGGCACCCCGGTCTCCGCCGGGCTGACCATCCTCGCCTGCGGCACCGGCATCACCCGCCTGCTGCCCAATCTACCCGTCAAGCCCCGCAAAGGCCACCTCGCCATCACCGATCGCTACCCCGGCTTTCTGCACCATCAACTCGTCGAACTCGGCTATCTCAAAAGCGCCCATGGCCATGCCAGCGAAAGCGTCGCCTTCAACGTCCAACCCCGCTCCACCGGCCAACTTCTGATCGGCAGCTCGCGCCAATACGGCGACGATTCGTCCGCAGTTCGCCCCGAACTGCTCTCCCGCATGCTCCGCCGCGCCGTCGAATACATGCCCCGCCTCGTCGACCTCCAAGTCATCCGCACCTGGACCGGCTTCCGCGCGGCCACCCCCGACAGCCTCCCGCTCATCGGCCCGTATTCAGACCGCGTCTGGGTCGCCGCTGGTCATGAAGGGCTCGGCATCACGACCTCCCTCGGCACCGCCCGCCTCCTTGCCGATCGCTACATAGGTCAGCCCCCGGCCATCCCCTGCGATCCGTATCTTCCGGAGCGTTTCGCATGATTGGCATCAAGATCAACGGCCAATCGCTGCAGGTCGCCGCGGGAACCACCGTCGCCGCCGCCGTCATGACCGTCCAACCCGGCTTTCGCCGCTCCGTCACCGGCGAAATTCGCGGCCCGCTCTGCGGCATGGGCATCTGCATGGAATGCCGCGTCACCCTCAACGGCCACCCCCACGAACGCAGTTGCCAAACCCTTTGCGTTCCTGGCATGGAGGTTGCAACCGATGCCTAGCACTCTCGTGATCGGCGGTGGCCCCGCCGGCCTCGCCGCCGCCTGGGCCGCCGTCCAATCTGGCGACCAGGTCACGCTCCTCGACGACAATCCCGCCCTCGGCGGCCAGATCTGGCGCGGCGAAATCCCCAAGGCGTATCATTGCTTTCTCGACCCCCGCATCACCGTCCGCACCGGAGTCCAGATTCATTCGGCGACGCAGATCCCCGCCGCCGATCGCCTCATCCTGGCCACCGGCACGCGTGAGCGCTTCCTGCCCTTCCCCGGCTGGACGCTCCCGCACGTCCTCGGCGCCGGGGGCCTCCAAGCCATGGTCAAAAGCGGCCTGCCCATCGTCGGTAAGCGGGTGGTCATCACGGGCACCGGGCCGCTCCTGCTTGCCGTCGGCGCCTATCTCCGCAAGCGCGGCGCCAAGGTCGTGCTCATCGCCGAACAGGCCCCCTTCGCCCGCATCGCTCAGTTCACCCGCGAACTCTGGCGCGAACCTTCGAAGCTACTCCAAGCCGCCCAACTCGGCTGGGGGCTTCGCTATCGCGCCGACGCCTGGCCTATCCGCGCCGATGCCGGTTCGGTCACCATTCAGGGCCACGGCAAAATCGCCTGCGATTACGTTGCCTGCGGCTTTGGCCTCGTCGCCAATACCGAACTCCCCGTCCTCCTCGGCTGCGCCGTCGACGCGGGCCAAGTCGTCACCGATTCCAAGCAGCGCACGACGGTTCCCCATCTCTACTGGGCCGGGGCCGGCAGCATCGATCGTTCCATCCTCGAAGGCCAAATCGCCGGCTTCGATCTCGAACGAGCCCGGCCCCTCTACCCCGCCCGCGACCGCGCCCTCCGCTTCGATCGGCGCATCGACCATGCCTTCCGCCTCCGCTCCGAACTCAGTAGCCTCGCCACGCCCGACACTATCGTATGCCGGTGCGAAGACGTGCCCTTTGGGGCCGTGTGGCAGCAACGCGACTGGCGCTCCGCCAAGCTCCAAACCCGCTGCGGCATGGGTCCTTGTCAAGGGCGCATCTGCGGCCCGGCCCTCGAACACCTATGCGGGTGGCCGGCGGGCTCCGTCCGGCCGCCTATCTTTCCAACTCGGCTAGAGAACCTTCTCGACGAACGGCGTTAGCTCTTCAAGCGTCATTCGGCCCGGGTTGTAAAGTCGCACGATACCGGCCTTATCGATCAGCACGAGCGTCGGCGAAGTCGAAGACCCATACCGTTTGAAACTCTCGCTGCTCAACGGAGTCGGTACGTGCAGCAGATCCGGGTAAGACTGCGCCCGCACTTTTTCCATGTAAGGAACCTCTACCGTCGGGCCCACCTCTTCCCCACCCGCCACGTATCCGTAAGTCTGCGTTGGTGCCACAATCTGCAGCGCTGGATACTTCTGCTTCAACACCGTCAGCGCCGGACCCACCTGCTTGCAATCGGCGCACCAGTGCGCCCAGAAAAACAGCAGCACCGGCTGACCCTTCAACTCCGCCAAACTCTTCATCCGTGGCCCGGTCAGGAACCGCTGCAAATCCAGCGCGGGAGCCGGCTTACCCACCAAACTCAGCAAATGAATATTTTTCTGGATCCGCGTCCGGATCGACGTCCCGTAGTAGTTCTTCAACTCCTGGTTCATCATCGCCAGGGACTCACTCAAACGGCCTGTCCCGGCCAGAGTATGACCCTCCACTTCGATCGCCGCGCCCAAAGCTAGTGGCACCCGCGGCTCGGCGTCGAGCGGCCGTTTCTTCAGCTCGCCCTGCACCAACTTCCGCGTCTCCGCCGCGTACGCCGCCGCCTTATCCCATAGCTTGTTTGCCTGCGCCGCCCGGCCTAACCAGGAATAAGCTTCGACATACTCCGGGGTAACGCCGCTCGAGCCCCGATACGCCTGCAGCATCCGCTCCCCGCCCGCAAAATCTTTCGCGTTGAGCGACGCTCGCACCGCCGTCACCAGTTGCGCCGGTGCCACCAGCGCCAAAGCCAAAACAACCAGAACCAAACGAACCATAGGAATTAGCCTAACGCAGATCGCGCAGCCATTGAATCGACGCCTCTAAGTCTTCCCGCTCCTGCGCCGCCGCCCGTTCCTTCGGTACCGCGGGCCGGGTCGGCATCGGCTTACCCTTCTCCGCCAGCGCCGCAAACCGGGCAAACTCCCACGCCGGCATTCCCCGGTACGCATCCCAAAACTTCGGCTCAAGATAGGGAAACGGCCGCGTCCCCGTCACAATGATTTCGAGCGACAGCGCCTTGCCCGGACATAGCTGTCCGAACTTCTTCACCCATCCGCCCATGTCCACGTTGCCTTCGCCCATCCGGGTCCACTGCATCGCGGCACCCTCCGGCGTCCGCCATACAGCCGAATCCCGCACGTGGCTCGTCAACACATACGGTGCCAAAGTCTCCAGCGTCACATGCGGATCCTCAATCGCCCAAGTCGGGTTACCCGAATCAATACACGCCCCTACAACGTCTTTGCCGGCTTCCTCAATCAGCATCTTCAACTCGCGCGCCTGCAAATCTCCGCCGTGGTTTTCCACCGCAATCCGCTTGCCCGCGTCCATCGCCCGACTCCGCACCGCCCGCAACGTCTTCACCGTATTTTCAATGCTCTGCGCCAATGGCGTCTTACTCGCGCGGTCCCGCCAATCGCCTAGCACGCAGCGCACAAGCGGCGCATTCAAGACCTTCGAAGCCTCGATCATCTTCGTCAGCTGTTCCTCAGCCGTCCCTTGCGCCGGATCAAACCGCATTGCCGTCGGGCAAATCGAAAGCATCCCGATCTCGACTTCGATCCCGACCCGCTCCGCATGCGCCCGGACGTTCTCCAAGTGGCTCTTTTCCAAGCCACCCAAAAACCGGATCTCCGAGAAATGTACCACCTTCGCGCCCTGCTTCGCACAGTAGTCAAGCAGCTCAAAGGGGCTCCAACCCTGCGACCGCAAACTGAATAAGTCGATGCCAAATTTCATGGGAAACGCTCCACTCTGAGCTAGTAAAGGACCAGCGGCCAGCCCAGCCAAAAACGACCGACGGGAAACCATATTCGCTAACCTCGCAACAATCCAGCCATCTCCGCAATCCGTTCCACCGGTTGCTCGGGATGCAAACGATAATACAACCTACCCGCGCATCCCGCTCCCAAAGCTTCGAGAAACCCTTCGCCATGCGCCGGGTCGCCCGTCACCCGCAGCAGCGCCCCGAACTGCCGCGCCGTCTCCTGCATCTCCCGCACCCGGTCCCGCAACTCCACGAGCGGCTTGCCCTTCGCTTGCCATTCCACCCGTCCCGCCAACTCCGTCCATGGCGTGCCCACCAGATAAGCCCCCAACGCCTCCATAGTATCCGGATACCCCTCGCCCGGTTTCGTCCCCAAGCTCACCGTCACCGCCTGCACCTGAATATCCTCATCCCGCAATGCCCGCAAGCCAACCCGGATGTCTTCAGCGGTCGTGATTCCCGGTCCCGCCAGGTCCCAATGGATATCCATCAAGCTCGACGCATTCCGAGCCGCGCGCACCGCATCCAAATCCGCCGCCGCCACCCGCGTTACCCCCATCGCGCTAAACCCTTCCCGCCATCCGTTCCGCACCGCTGCCCACGCCACCTCCTGCGTGTTGTCCACCTCCAACGCCGCCACGTTCAACCCATACTTGCGCAACACCGCCCGGTACTGGCCAAACGCCGCATCCGGATCCCGCACCGCAGCCACAAACAGTGATTGCGTTCTCTGCGGCCGCGGCTTCACTCCCCGGTCCAGAGACTCCAAATACGTCGTGATCGCCTTCTCGTCTCCCGGCCCGAAGGGGATTGCGTTCACCACCACCTCCATCCCACTCGGCGTTCGCATCCGGCCAATCAAGATCGGCTTCGGAAACAAAGCGCTCGCCGGTGAACTGGCCGAGGCAATATGCAACAGCCAAGGCTCCTTGGCATCAATCGCGACATAGAAAGTCTGCGGGGCCCCCGGATCGGCCACCAGCGACCACGGCTTCACCACAAAACTCTCGAAGTGCACCGACGTCAGCCGAGCCGACAGTTGATGACGCGCCGCCTCGCTCATCGGCGACCGACCCGTCACCTGAAACACCAAATCCGCCAAGGCAGCCCCTTCGGCCGCCCGGATCGGTAACGTCAAAGGAACCTGAATCATAGCTCTAGCTTCTTCAGATACTCCCGGAAATCGGCACCCAAATCGAAGCGCTTCAGCGCCAACTCCACCGTCGCTTGCAGGAAACCCAACTTGTCGCCCGCATCGAACCGCTTGCCTTCAAATTTGAAACCGTAGATCGGACGACTCCGCAGCAGGTGCTTCAACGCATCCGTCAATTGAATCTCGCCGCCCTTCCCCGGCTCAATCGACTCAATTGAAGTGAAAATCTCCGGCGTCAAAATGTAACGCCCCACAATCGCCAAGTTCGACGGCGCATCCTCCCGCTTCGGCTTCTCCACCATGTTCCGAATCCGGAACAATCGACCGCTTACCCCTTGATGATCGATCGGTTCGGCATCCACCACCCCGTAGTTGGAGATACTCTCCGGCGGAACCTCCATCAGCGCCACCACCGACGCTCCATAAAACTCGTAGATATCACTCATCTGGCGAAGACAAGGAATCTCGGCATCAATAATGTCGTCCGACAAAACTACCGAAAACGGCTCGTTCCCCACCAACTCCTTCGCCCGCAGCACCGCATGCCCCAAACCCAGCGCCTCTTTCTGCCGCACATAGCTCACATCGATCATGTCGGAGATACTCCGCACCTGATGCAGCAAATCTTTCTTCTGCCGCGCTTCCAGCAGGTGCTCCAATTCGAAGCTCACATCAAAGTGATCCTCAATCGCGCTCTTGCCGCGACCCGTCACTATAATGATGTTTGACATTCCGGAATGCAGCGCTTCTTCCACTCCGTATTGGATTAGCGGCTTATCCACCAGCGGCAACATCTCTTTCGGCATCGCCTTGGTTGCAGGCAAAAAGCGTGTCCCCAATCCCGCGGCAGGAAAAACGGCTTTGCGTGGTTTCGCAATCATTCGATTTTCAGTCTCCTCAGTCACGATCATCCCTAACTCCGACTCGTCTGCGGTACTAGGACGGACTAGCCTCTAGTACCCCAAGAGAGCAGTTGCGCCAGCGCACTTGCCCCCGCAGACTATAGTAGCCCTACTTCCCATGGACAGATCCGATTCCTATCATTGGCGCTCCCGCGAGGTCGCTCGCCTACTCTCGCTACTCGAGTCAGAGCGTCGATACTACGAGGATATCGTGACTCTGCTCCCCGCTCCAATCGCGCTGGTTGAAGCCAATGGCCAATTCATCTCCGGTAACCGCGCGTTCCTGAAACACTTTAACATCAGAGCCGCCGAACTTGCCGCAATTGGGGTCGCGCGCCTCCTCCCGAGTCTGCCCCTCACCCCCGGCCTCCATCACGATTGGGAGCTTTTCCGCCTTCAACGCCGGGATGATGAGACGTCCGACCTCGTCCTCGTTCAACGGACCCCTACCGCTCCCCCGCCCCCTCCCCCCGATCCCGCCGTCGAAGAACGCGCCGCCAACCAGGCCGCCACCGCCGCCACCACCCGCCTCGCCGGACGCGTATTCCACGAAGCGAACAACCTCTTAATGGTCCTCTCCGGCTATGGCGAAGAGATTCTCGACGCCCTTCCCCCCGGCAGTCCTCTCCGCGATGACATGCGCGAAATCATCCGCTCCACCGAACGGATGAAGGGAATGTCCAGCCAACTGCAAGCCTTCTCCGCTCCCGCCAAGGCCGTCCGCACCACTTTTGACCTCGCAACCGTCCTCCGCGGCCTCACCTCCCGAGAGCCCCTGTTCTCCCTCGGAGCCGAAACGTCCCACTTCTCCGTCACCGCCGACCGGGGCCAGCTCGAACAAGTCCTTCTCGCACTCGCCCGCTACGCCCAGCGGCCCCTCCAACTCGAAGCCCACCCCCCCACCACGCTCTTGATTCACGGCTTCGCCCTTGCCCTGCGAGAAGACCTCGAACTGCTCAGCCCAGCGGCCCGCCAGTCGAACGGTGCGCTTTCAGCCATCCCGTCTATCCTCGGCGAGTCTCGCATCTCCTGGCGCATCCTACCTACTACGGAAGGCTCGAGCATCCAACTCCTGTTTGTGAGCGAACCGGTCCCCACCGGCCCTCCCCAGCGCATCCTCGTCGTCGACGACGAGGATGGCATTCGCACCCTCGTCCGGAAAGTCCTTGAACGCAACGGCTTTCAAGTCAGTGAAGCCGACTCCGGCGAAACCGCGCTCGCCCTGCTCGGTACCGACCCGACGCCCATTGACCTGCTCATCAGTGACATGATGATGCCCGGCATGGGAGGCCGCGCTCTTGCGACTCAGATCGCAAACATTCGCCCCGGCACCCGCACTCTTTTCATCTCCGGTTACACCGAGGACGCCGATGTTCAATCCGGACGCCTCGCCCCGGGTACGGCCTTCCTCGCCAAGCCATTCCAACACTCCGCGCTCGTCGACGCCGTCAACCGCCTGCTGTCAGCGTCTTAGCCCGCACCACCTTTCGGCCCTCGATCCGCCAACCGCCGGCCAGCAGCAATCGTAACGCCTCACTGTAAATCCGGTGCTCCTCACGCAGAATCCGCGCCGAAAGGGCATCTACCGTATCCCCGTCTTCCACCGGCACCGTCGCCTGCATCACAATCGGCCCATGGTCCAGGTGTTCATCAACAAAGTGAACCGTACAACCCGTCACCTTTACGCCGTAAGCAAACGCCTGATGCTGCGCGTCCAGCCCCGGAAACGCCGGCAGCAAGGACGGGTGAATATTTAAAATCCGCTCCGGAAACGCTCGAATGAAGTCGGCGGTCAAAATTCGCATGTAACCGGCGAGGATAACCCACTCCACGTCATGCGCCCGCAGAACGGCAATTAGACTCCGGTCATACTCCGGCCGCTCCACTCCACGCGAAGGCAACGCCACTGCGGACAACCCACGTCCACGTGCGGCGTCCAAACCCGGCGCATCCGCCCGATTCGACACCACCACCGCAATCTCAGCCGCTAACTTGTCTTGGCCGATCTGCTCCGCAATCGACTCGAAATTCGAACCGCGGCCGGAGAGTACGATCCCCAACCGGGTCATACGTAACGGACGCGGGCGCCCCGCCGTACCGGAATCACCGAACCCATACGGAAGTTCGGCTCCTTCATCCCGTCCAGAATCGTCGCCGCCTTCGCTGCGTGCTTCGCGCCAACGCAAAGGATCATCCCAACCCCTAAGTTAAAGGTGCGCCGGAAGTCCTCGTCCGGAATATTACCCAACTCCCGCAGATGTTCAAACAACGGCGGCACGGTCCACGACTGCAAGTCAATCTCCGCCCCAAAGCCCTTCGGGAGCATCCGGGGGGTATTGTCGCTGATCCCACCGCCCGTAATATGCGCCGCCCCTTTCAGGATCTTCGCCTTGACCAGTGCTTGTATCGCCGCCAAATAACTCCGGTGCACCTTCAACAACGCATCCGCCACCGTCATCCCTAAAACGTCCACGCGCTGATCCGGCCGATAACCCGCCACTTCAAAAAGCAGCTTCCGTGCCAACGAATAGCCGTTCGTGTGCAATCCCGTCGAAGGTAGTCCGATCAGGACATCTCCCGCCTCCACCGTCTTGCCGTTGAGCATCTTATCGCTCTCCACCGCTCCCACAATGAAACCCGCCAGATCGTACTCACCCGGTAGATACATCCCCGGCATCTCCGCCGTCTCCCCGCCAATCAACGCGCAGCCATTGGCCTTGCAACCCCGTGCAATGCCCTTCACAACGTCGCCGGCGATCACAGCTTCCAACTTTCCCACCGCAAAATAGTCCAGGAAAAAAAGCGGCACCGCCCCCTGCACCGCAATGTCGTTGACGCAGTGGTTCACCAAGTCCTCGCCCACTGTGTCATGACGGCCGGTGACAAAAGCTACTTTCAGCTTCGTCCCCACCCCGTCCGCTGAACTGATCAGCACCGGCTTCTTCCAGCCCTGCAACAGATATCCAGCCCCAAAGGAGCCTATATCCGTCTTCACAGACTGCGTGAACGTCTTGCGGGCGTGCGATCGAATCAGCGCTACCGCGCGATCCGCCTCGTCAATATCAACTCCCGCGTCTTTATACTCAATCGGTTTCGAACTTGCCATGGGATACGAAGACCTTTAGGTTACCGTAAACAGACTATTCGATAATTCCGCGCCACGCATTTCCCCTCTCGTCGCACAACAAAATCCCGCAGCTGTCCGACATCCCAGAGATCGTTCTGCCATGCTGATTGCAAAATCGGTACCGGATTACGTTGTCCCCTTGCGGCTCCGCCGTCCCGTTCCACTCCTCCCTACACTCGTCCCGCAGCCGCACAAACTCCCCGGCCCCAACCCAAACAAGGCACCCCCGCCCCGCACGCGTGGAAACAGCCCGCACGCGTGGAAACAGATAGTAGGCGCTCGGCTCTGCAGTAGAACCCTGCTTGCGACCGTAGAGCATGCCCTGATTCTCCTCCCCATTCGACCGAAATACTATCCGGCGAAACCCCGACAGGTGCGCAGAGCCCCACCCTATACGATCTTCGGACGGATCACCGCCACACCAATCCCTCCCAGAACTTTCTGCAATTCCGCATACTGCTCCTCGCGCTCAAACAAACCAACAATCGCTCCCCCCGATCCCGCAAAATTCGCCGATGCCCCGCAACGACGCGCCCGCTCGATCATCTCCAAGTTCCCCTCACCGATCTGATACAGCTTAGTCCGTAAATCAAAATTCGCATCAATCAACTTATGCAGGGTCGCGCGGTCGCCCGCGAGCAAAGCCTCCCGGCCCCGCTCCGCATACGATGCCCACATTGTCATTGCCCCTACCACCGCCGACTCTCCGCGTCGCCACCTGTCCCGTACGTTGTTATGGAATAGTTCGGTGCCTTCACTCAGGGAGGTACGGTACGCAACATACACCCGATCGAGCAGTCCCGGGTCCAGCGACTCATACCTCCCATATCCCTGCCGCTTCATCAACTCCTCATCGAAGTCCATATAAACAACCCCGCCGTAGGATTGAATCACCCGATCTTGCAACCCCGCACTCACTCCTAATTCGCGCGTCTCGGCCTCCAGCACCAAGTTTGCCTGAATCGGCAACGGAATCTCGATCCCGTAGTAAATCAAAAGCGCCCGCAGCGCCGCCGTGATAATCGCGCTGCTCCCCCCCATCCCCAACCGCAACGGTACCGTCGACTCGTACTCCAACGTGAAGTTCCGCTCGGGTAGTTCAATGTCGTGCTCCTTGCAGTACTCAAGGAACCGCATGAGCAATGCCTGTACGATCCTGATCCCGCCGTAGTAGCCCCGCCAACGAGTCGAACGATACAAATCGTCCAGATTATCGAACACCGGAAGATCCGACTTAGCAGCCTTGATTTCCAACCGTGCGCTGGGATAGAGCAACACCCGTGCCCTGAAATTGCGCACCAACAGCGAGATCGTTTTCCCAAAATAACCATCGCTTGGATTGCCCAATAGGCCCGCCCGCGCGTAAGCGTAGGTTTCAATCATAAGGCCTCCATCTTGCCTTGCCGCACTGTCGCCACGCAAGCGGCGGCGTCATACTGACAATTATGCGTGCATTAATCCAACGAGTGTTGAAAGCCGAAATCTCCGTCGAAGGGCAGGTCGTGGGCTCCATCGGATCCGGCTTGCTGGTCTTTCTCGGGGTTGGAAAAGGGGATACCCCAAATGAAGCAGACTACTTGCTCGACAAGATCCTCCACCTCCGCATTTTTTCGGATGAACACTCCCTTATGAATCGTAACCTTCTGGACGTGGGTGGCGCCTTACTGGTCGCTTCGCAGTTCACTCTCTACGCCAGTACTCGCAAGGGCAGAAGACCCAGCTTCGAACTCGCCGCTCCGCCAGACTTAGCCAAACAGCTTTACGAATACTTCCTCCTCCAAGCCTCTAAATCAGGAGTCTATTTGCAGGCCGGAATATTCCAGGCGTCGATGTCTGTCTCGCTTCTGAACGACGGCCCCGTAACTCTCCTAATCGACACTCTTGACAATTGCAAAACTAAGGTTGACAGTAAGAGGTAGAGTATGACAAATACAACTCTTCTACTTGACAACATCGCGCTCTATCAAGCGGCTCTAGAAGGCTTAGAGCTACAGAAGCAGCGCGTAGAAGATCAGATCCGTCAGGTCCGTGAAGTTCTCAGCGGAAGTCGGGTCGCTGCACCTCAGTCGGAGGCTGCTCCTGCCGCAGCCCCAAGCAAGAAAGAGAAGAAAGTCAAAGCCGTCCCTTCCGCCGGGAAGAAACGCAAACGGACCCTCAGCGAAGAAGCTCGGACCCGGATTGCGGAAGCTCAAAAGAAGCGCTGGGAAACCTTCCGCGCTGCCCAGAACAAGTAGCTTTCACTTCTTACTTTCTTTCAACCACATGCCAGCGATAGCGGCTCACAATCTCACCGATTGGCCCGTTATCGCCGGTGCGTCCCCCCTCAAAAAATACCGCCCGCTCCGCTATCCCCTCCGCAAACCCGATATCATGGGTCGCCACCACCTTCGCCAGGGGTAAGCTCTTTAATAACTCCAACAACTCCCGCTGCCCGGGAGGATCCAGAAACGTCGTCGGCTCATCCAATACCAAAATCTTCGGATCCAGAATCAACACCCCCGCCACCGCCACCCGCTTCTTCTCCCCCGCACTCAGCTGGTACGGCGCGCGCTCCGCCAGCTTGCCGATTCCCAGCCGCTCGAGCATGCCGGTAGCCCTCTCCCTAGCTTCCGCAACGCCTACTCCCCGCTGGCGTAGCCCAAACGCCACGTCCTCCCACACCGTCGGCATAAACAACTGATCATCGGAGTCCTGAAAAACAAGGCCCACCATCTCCCGGATCCGCGCCACACTCTCACCCGTCAGTAACTCCCCACCTACCTCGATCCGCCCCTCCCCCCGCAACAATCCATTCAAGTGCAGCAGAAACGTCGTCTTTCCAGATCCGTTCGCCCCTAGCAGCGCTACCGTTTCGCCCTCCTCCAGGGAAAAATCAATGTCCTCAATCGCCTTCCACCCATTGGCATAGCAATAGCTCAGCCCTTCTACTCGCAATACCTTCCCCATCTTCCCTCCAGTGCAGATATCCAGCCCTTCCCATTCTACTTACGGCACAATAAAGGCGTGATCCTTTCTATCGGCACCGACCTCGCCGAAGTACCCCGCATCCGCGACGCCCACGCTCGTTTCGGCGATCGCTTCCTCCAACGCGTCTTCACTCCCCACGAAATCGCTTACTCCCTCGCCAAAGCCAACCGTTTCGAACGCCTCGCCGCACGCTTCGCCGCCAAAGAAGCACTCATGAAAGCCATCGGCACCGGACTTACTCGGGGCGTCTCCTGGCACGATGTCGAGGTCTTGAACCTCCCCTCCGGCCGACCCACCCTGCGCCTCTCCGGGCAGGCCGCCGTGCACGCACAAGGCCTGGGAGCTCGCTTTGTACACGTCTCCCTGACCCATACAGCCACCATGGCCATGGCTGTCGTCATCCTCGAAGACTAACCGACCGCGGCTCCGTTCTTGCCCTTACCAACCGGACGCAACTGCGCATCTTCCAGCCGCTTAGCTTCTTGAAAGGTGTAAATCATGCGATGAAGTACGGTCAGGTTCGCCAGCACCGCAATCACCCACAACACCGGTGCCATCCGGTCAAATAGCGCGCCGATGATCAATAACACCACCCGCTCCGGCCGCTCCGCAAAGCCTACCTTGCACTGCGGAATCGTGTTCTCCGCCCGCGCTCGCGTGTAGCTCACCATCACCGATCCGGTCATCACCACCGCCGTCAGAACGACATAAAAAAAACGGTCAATTGATGCGTAATGCACAAGCAAGCCCATCAGCAACCCTAAGTCTGAGTATCGATCGAGCACCGAATCAAAAAAACCCCCAAACATCGTCACCTGATTCGTATGCCGGGCCACCCGGCCATCAACCATGTCGAACAACCCTGCCCCTAACACAACCAACCCGCCGGCAAAGAATTCGCCCCGACCCAACAGCACCGCCGCGTAGACGTTAATCAGCAGGCCGATAAACGTCAGCATGTTCGGATGAATCTTCGAAAGCGCTAAACCTCGCACAATCAGTAGAATCACCTGATTGCAAGCGTCGCCGACGGCGCGGGTAATCGTCATTTGCCCCTAGGCCTCCAGCTTATCCCCGTGGAGCGTTACAATTCGAACCACTTCATACTCCAGCGCTCCGCCCGGCACCGTAATCTTCAACTCATCTCCCACCCGCCGGTTCAACAACCCGCGCCCAATCGGAGAACTCGTCGAAACCATCCCCTTTTTAGCGTCGGATTCTTCGCTCGTCACCAGCTTGTACTCAATCTCCACCGATTTCACAATGTCGTAAACCAACACCGTCGAACCAAATCCGATTCGATCCCGCGGTACCTTCGTCAAATCGATCATTGAAAGCTCTGCCAACCTCTGCTGCAACTGGCCAAGCCGGGCATTCACCATTCCCTGCCGCTCTTTCGCCGCGTGGTACTCCGCGTTCTCGCTTAGGTCCCCCAACTCCCGCGCCCGCAGGATCTCCCGCGGCAACTCATTACGGAACTCATATTCCAGCGCCGTAATCTCATCTTGCAATTTTTTCTTCAGTGCTTCCATTGAACCAACTTCCATTCACGACCGATCTTAATCAGTATACCTAGCCGACGATCCTCACTGGCCAACGATGTATATCTTCGTCTGCGCCTCCCCACACTTCACCAAAAATACGTTTTCAATTCCCCGCCGCAGACCCATCTTTACTTGTACCTGCACCAATCCCGGAGCCATTACCTCCCGCCTCCGAACGTTCACAACGCTTCCCTCACCCTCCTCCACCGTCACCACCACCTCCTGCGCCGTTGCCGCCAACCCCGCGCTATCCGTCGTAAGTAGCCACATCTCCACGGTCGATCCCACGTCGGCCGCGTCGTCTGGGTAAGGCAAAAACGTTATGTTCTCCGCCTGCCGGGATGGGACACCAAACCAATACGGTATCCGGGCCTTGCGCTGACCCTCCCTCGCGCCCACCAGCACATACCCGCTATGTTCCCCTGCCACAAACTCTCCCGCCGCCCAGTTCAAACGAAACGTTGTCGTCCCACCCTCCGCCAATTCAAACTCCGCGGGCTCCGCCGTCGGCACGGAACCCCTGCCCGCCTCGACCGACACCGCGTATCGTCCAGCCTCACCACCAACATGCGTCACCGTAACCGTGCGCGAACCCGGCCCCGCCGCCCCCCCCGCTCCCAAATTCAACACCGCCGGCTGGAACACGAGCGGTTCTGACGCCGCGTTCAACAGGTCCAGCTTACCCGCTCCAACCGCCTGCGGAGAACGCGCCACCCCAAAAGCCGCTGCACCGTTAATGAGCAACGACCGATACTGCAACAACGTCAGCCCCGGACGCGCCTGCTTCAAAACCGCGTAGGCCCCGGTTACCAACGGCGCCGAAAAGCTAGTCCCCTGCTCCACTCCATAGCCACTCACGTTATAAACACTTCCCCGCGGCTCCGTCGTCCCCGTCGCCGTAACTATAAACTGTCCGACCGCCACCAGGTCCGGCGAAATCCTGCCGTCGACCGTCGGGCCCCGCGAGGAAAACGACGAAAGCGGCTGCGATCCCAACTCAAACGACACAGTCTCCGTAAAAGTCATCGTTACCATCGACTCCGGCACCTCGGCCACCGCCCGCTTCAGAAACCTTCCCGACTCAAAGCCCACCATCAACGCTGGCAACAACGCCCCCTCCACCGACATCGTAAACGGATTCGGATCCAAAGCATGGGTGTATACCACTGCCCCAATCGCCCCCGCCGCCGCCGCATTGTTCAACTTCACGCTGAAATTACAGGCCCCCCGCAGAATCAGCGCCACCGCCCCCCGCAGCTTCTCCCCCGCCAGCGGATTACAAGCCAGCCCAGTCGGATCAACCCCACTCACATCTACCAGCTTTCCCTGCACCGGCTCGAGGGGTAGAGGCCCCGTCGAAGCCACCGCAAACACATCCCCCAATCCCTCCAACCGAACTCCCTGCCCCAGCAATCGCTCATTAAGAATCGAACCCACCGAAATCCCAAAACCCGCCACCGCCGGCGAATCCACTGAAGCAATTTTCGGGCCCTCATTCCCCGCCGCCTTCACCACCATCACACCCATCGCCACCGCCTGCTTCACCGCATCCGAAATAGGGTCCATCTCCTCCCGATAGGGCGGCGAAAAACCCAAACTAATATTCACTACATCCATCCCGTCCGCCACCGCGTCATCCAACGCCCGCAAAAACGACCCCGAATTCGCCGTCTGACCCGTCGCCCCGCCAAAGACCCGATACGCCCCAATCCACGCGCTCGGCGCCGCCCCCACCAACGTCCCATAAGGGGTCATGACCCGCCCACCTGCCGCGACCATCGCCACCGCCGTCCCATGCCCCGCCCCGTCGACAATCGATTCCGGCGTCCCGTTCAACCCGTCGTAACTCCGCTGCACAATCACTTTCCCATTCGTTGCCGCTCGAAACGACTCACTCGATACCCGCGGAAAACCCTCCGGAGCCTTCAACTCCCTCTCCTGAAAACCCGGATGATTCGGATCCACCCCCGTATCGATAATCCCAATCTTCATCCCCTCTCCCCCCCGCCCCGGGTCCGCTAGCAACTCCCACGTCTGCGAAATCCGATGGCTTTTCAGCGCCCGGTCTAAGTTCGTATGCGCCTGCACCACCGGCGTCACCCGCCGCACCCCCGCCATCGCCTCGAGGGCCGCACGGTCCGGCGACTCCACCACCATCGCGTTGCCCACCGTTTCCACCCTGCCCCGCACCCGATGCCGCGTGCCCATCCGTCGCTCCAAACCGTCCTGCGCTGCCCGCCGCAACGCCCGCGTCGGCCGCGCCCCCTCCGTCAACTCGACAATGTAAAGGCCGGGAACCACCTGACCCAACAGCGTAACCGAACCCATTAAAAATGCGCACAACCGCACCATCGTCATTGCTCTCCTACCTTACCGGCAACGAAGCCACCTTCGACGCCACTCCATTCAGCGTAATCACAACGGGCTGAATCCCGACCGGCGCCTCCATCGGCACCCTCGCGTTCACCTGATACAGCCCCACAAAGCCCGGGGCCAAACCCGCAAAAAGCACCGTCGCGTTCTGCCCCCCAATTGTCAACTGCGCCGCAATCTTACACGGCGCCAGCACCGTCGAAGACGCAGCCTCCCCCGTCCGCGGCTGGTTCTCCACCGGCCCCAACCCATTGGCGTACAACTGCACCACCTCGCCCCGCGGCACCGCCGTAGCGCCGGTCACTAACCCGAAGTTCTGGTCGAGCGCCGCAATCAACTGCCGACCGCTCGTCGCATCCGAATACTCAAAAAACGCCGGCGAAACGTCGTTCAAAGCCACCGTCAACCGCGAACTCGAATACTCCCCATTACTCACCTTCAATTGTACCTGCGACAACCCCGCCAACTCCCACGGAACCTGCACATTCAACTGCCCCGGGCTCACAAACGAAACCACCCCCGGATAGCTCTGCCGCGTCTGCCCCGGAACATCAAAACCAACACTCACATTCGCGAGCGAAATGGGCAAATAGCTCGTTCCAAACACCCGCGTCTCTGCCGTAAACGAAGCCCCGAAAAGAGAGATATACGATCCCGGCGCTAAGCCCCTACCCAACTGCCCGCTCGCCGCGTTCACGATGCCGTCACTCCGCAGCGCCGGCTCCTGTACCACCGTCCCCACAAACTCCACCCGCGGATCCCCCCCGCTCAATGGCTCCACCGAAAATACCTGCTGCCCTAACGCCGCCCCCACCGTCACCCGCGCCTCCGCAATCCCCAGCTCATCGGTCGATTGAGACGCCTGCGTAATCCCGCCCCCTCCCATGTCCGGGCGAAAACGAACCCGTAAGTTCGATACCGGCGCACCGTATTGGTCCACAAACTTCGCCAGCAAAATCAAACCCCGACCCGGTCCCCGCGTAAACCCATCCCCTCCCATCGCAAACGCATTGAATGCCACGTTGTCGCCCTGGACATACAGGTACGGAACCCGCAACGGCGTCCCCCCGCCTTCCACCCGAATAATCCCCTCATAGACCCCCGCCCTCGGCTTAGTGCCTTCCAATCGCACCGTGATCGTCGTCTCCTGATTCGCCCCCAGCGTCACCGAACTCGGATTCAACGTCACCCGCGCATTCGCATCGGTATCCCGCTGCGCCACACTCAGCCGCACGTTCGCCGACCCAGACCCCGCGTTCCGAAGCCGCAAAGTCCGCGTCACCGGCAACGTTGTCGCCGTCAGCAACTCGCCAAACGATAAAGTCGCCGGCGACGCCAATACAGTCGCCTTCAACGCATTCCCCGCGTCCAACTTACCCGCCCCCATCGCGTTCGCCCGCGCATCAATCGCCCGGTTTTGATAATCAAAATCCGTAATCCGCGGATCCGCCGTATTCACCACCGCCGACTTCAGCCACGCCGGAGCCAACCCCGGGTTCCGCTGCTTCACCATCGCCACCGCCCCCGCCACCATCGGTGCCGAAAAGCTCGTCCCTTCCACGCTCCGATACCGCGACGAATCAAACATGTCCCCATTCGGGTCATAATTCTGCGTCGCCACATACACGTCCGTCCCCACCGCCACCAACTCCGGCTTAATCAACGCATCCCCAATCGACGGCCCCTGCGAGCTGAAAATCGCCATGTCATCCGCCGTCGCATCCACCGGCCGCAGCGCCGTATCAAAGCCGACTCGCGCCCGTGGCGTCAACGCCAGATACTGCCGCAACGCCAACCCATCCCGATTCCCAATCAACATCAGCGGAATCGCCGTCCCCTCCAAGCCCGTGGCCACAAACACCCCGTTACCGCTCGCCTGATAAACCACCGCCCCCACCGCTCCCGCCCGCTGCGCGTTCGTCAACTTCGTCAAAAACGAACAATCCCCCCGCAATACCAGCCCGATCGAGCCCGCCAATGCACCCGTCCCCAACGGTTCACAAGCCTTCCCGCTTCCATCCAAACCCGCCACGTCCACCATCGATGAAGGATTCACCGCCAGCACCGTACTCCCCGTCCCCAACCGCCCATTGATCTGCTGCAACGTCGCCGGCCCGCCCTCCACCCGTAACGTCTGCACCAAAACCCGGCTATTCGTCGTCGCCCCCACCGTAATCGCCGAAGGCGCTGATCCCGGCGAAGAAATCGAATTCAGCGTCGGAATCTTTCCACCCGTATCCCCGTCGTTCCCCGCGCTCGCCACCACAACCATCCCTGCCCGAATCGCGTTCTCCACGGCTTCTACCTGAATGTCGCAAGCCGTCTGCCCCGTCTTGCCACAAATCGCCCCCCGGTCGGTCGGTGCCCACACCGCAGACTGCCCCAGGGACATACTCACAATGTCCATCCCATCCGCCAGCGCCGCTTCCAACCCGCGAATAATCGCCAGATCGTCAGAAAAATCGTTGATTCCCGGCGAACCAAAGACTTTGTAGTTTCCCAGATAGGCCTTCGGGGCAATTCCCGTCACAGTCGCCCCTGGGCCCTGCGTCGCTCTCCCCGCCGCCAGCATCGCCGCGGCTGTTCCGTGTCCTACCCGATCCCGCGGACTCAAATCATCCGGCCGCGTATCGTCTGGATACAAATACACCAAAGAGTCCACAAAACTGCGCGCCGCAATCACCTTGTTACTCGTGTAAGTGCAGTCACTCCCCACACACTTCGGAAACCCCGCCGGCATCGCCAACCCCGCATCCTGAAACGCCGGGTGCGTCTGGTCAATCCCACTATCCAAAATCCCAATCCTCACCCCCGCCCCCGCGTTCTCCGCCCCGCCCAGTGCACTCCATGCCGTCTGCGCCTGCACTAACTGCGACGCCGTCTGATCCAGCCGCTTATACTTCCGCAACCGCTGCACATATTTCACTCCGGGCCGCCCCGCTAACTCGAGCGCCTCCTCCGCCGTCGCCTCCACAAACACGGCATTCACAAGACTCTCCGTGCTCCCCATCTCCCGGACTTTCATCCGGCTCAGATGCCCCCGCATCGCCTTTTGCGAATCCAGCACCTTCGCCCGGCCAGTATGGGACACCGCCGTCGGCGGGGCCTCCAGCACCACCGCATACCGCTCTTGCGCAAAGATTGCGCTGCCTATTGCCAGCAGGATCAGAACTCTCATGCTCACCTTGACGCTCCCTGGGTTCGGTTCGTTTCGAAACCCTGTGTTATCATAGCGTTTAGGAGTCCCTCGATATGGCCGCTAAACCCGCATTCGCCGTCGGCGCGCAAGTAGAACATCCCAAATTCGGCCTCGGCAGCGTGGTCCTCTGCACGGAAGAGCACATCACGATCAAATTTGACGAGCTCGGAGAGAAAAAATTCGTCCTCTCCATCGTCCTGCCTAACCTGACCAAATCGAACCGGACGCCTCCCCCTGAAAAGAAGCGTGCCGCCCGCAAAAAGGCCACCACCGCACCCGTCGCCGTCGCCGAATAATCTACTTTCCAATACAGAAAGTAGCGAAAATTCGATTCAGGATGTCGTCCGCGGTCGTAGCACCGGTCACGGCATCCAGCGGCCAAAGCGCTTCGTAAAGGTCCAAAAGCAGCATTTCGTGGGGTACCCTATGCCCTACCGCCATTTCTGCCTTCCGCAGCGCCTCCCCACTCGTACGGAATAACTCCGCCTGCCGCAGCGAGGTGATAAACGAAAACTCATCCTCCCCAGCCGAAGCGTGTCCAACCGCCGTCAGAATTGCCCCCCGCAACTCCTCCACTCCCTCCCCCGTCTTCGCCGAAACCAGCAACCCCGCTCGCTTCACCTTCCCCTCTAAATCCGACTTATTCAGTACCACCAAGTACCGCCCCTGCGACTCCGCTCTCTCTAGTATCCGCTGATCCTCCGCCCCTAACTCCACGCTCCCGTCCACCACTACAATCGTCAAATCCGCGTCCGCCATCGCCTGCAGACTCCGCTCAATTCCCAGCGTCTCCACTAAGTCGCCACCCACCCGAATCCCCGCCGTATCCACAAAACGAACCGGCACGCCCCCCAAACTCGCCGTCTCCGCCACCAAATCCCGCGTCGTCCCCGCTATCTCGGTCACAATCGCCCGATCCTGATCCAGCAACCGATTGAACAGCGAACTTTTCCCCACGTTCGGCCTTCCCACAATCGCCAGCGTCACCCCCCCATGCACCAACCGTCCATAGTCGAAGCTTCGCGCCAACCGTTCCACATCCAACACAATCGGCCCCAACCGCCGCAGTAACTCCGCATCCGGCGCCACGCTCACGTCGTCTTCGGCAAAGTCGATCCCCGCCTCGAGCAGCGCGATCAACGTAAGCAGCATCTCCTTAATCGGGCGCACAACCTTCGCCACCGACCCACCCACCTGCCGTGCCGCCACCCGCGCCTGGTACAAAGTCGACGCGTTGATCAAATCCCGCACCGCCTCCGCCTGCGGCAAGTCCAGCCGCCCATGTACCATCGCCCGCAGCGTAAATTCACCCGGATTCGCGAACCGCGCCCCCGCCCTGACACATCGCTCCACCACATCTCGCAAAATAACCGGCGCCCCGTGGCACGAAATCTCCACGACATCTTCGCCCGTGTATGATTGCGGCCCCGCAAAGTAGGTCACTACCACCGGGTCCACGATTTTTCGCAACGTCGCCACCCGCACCGCCCCCAACGGAGCCCCCAACACCTGCTCCACAATCCCCCGCGCCCCACCTCCAGAAACCCGTACCACGCCAATCCCGCCCCGCCCCGGCGGCGTCGCAATCGCTACAATCGTGTCCACCACGAAAACTTACGCGTCGCGCCGGGGGCCAGAACGCGCTCCGCCCCGCCGATCCCGATCATCTCGCGGGGCCCGCTCGGTCGCTGGAGCCCCAAACGCCCGCCGAGGCGGCGGCGGTGGTAGCAGCGGTATGTTCGGCTTCGGTCCGCTCGCCAGGTAAAGTACCACCTGCCGCGTCGGCCCCGTGCCAAAACTTTCACTCATCAACTCCGTCTCTCCCCGCAGCGCCATATGCACAATCCGGCGCTCTCGCGACGTCATCGGCGAAAAACGGAACGCTTCGCCCGATTTCTTCACCTTCTCGGCCGCGGCCATCGCACTCAACCGCAACTCTTCCATCCGCAAAAGCCGATAATCATTCGCATCAAAACACAACAGCGAATGCTCATCCGAAGGCACGCGTAGCAACTCCAACGTCAGATGCTCCAGCGCCAACATCAACTCCGCCCGGTTCGCCAGCAGCATGTCGAGGTCCAGACCGGTGAACTTCACCATCAGCTCCGGGTTCTCAATCTCCGGATGGAGACTCACCCCCGACGTCACCGCAAACTCCAACTCCAAGCCAGCCTTCGCGATTAACTCGCCCAAGAACTGCTCGATTCGCAGCCCATAGGCCTCTACCGTGTATTTCTGTGCGTTGCTCATCTGCGTTTGGTTTGATTACTTTTTCTTCTTCACCGCGAGCGGTGCCGCGGTCACACCCGTTGCCGGCGTCAGCTTATTGAAGAACATCTGCTGCGCAATCCCGACTACGTTTCCGGTAAGCCAGTATAACACCAGCCCACTCGACGCATTCCAGAACAGAAACGCCATCATCACCGGCATCATGAACATCATCATGCGCTGCTGAGCCGGGTCCCCGCCCGTCGTCGGCGTCATCTTCTGCAAGTAAATCTGCGACCCCAACATCAACAACGGCAATACCCGCAGCGCCAGCGTCTCCGGCCGCGAAAGGTCCGTTACCCAAAGCCACTCCGCCCCGCGCAATTCCGTCGCCACCGACAACACCTTATAAAACCCAATGAAAAACGGAAACTGCAACAGCAGCGGCACACAACCACCCGCCGGGTTCACCCCGTTCTTCTTATACAAATCCATCGTCTCGGTATTCTTTTCATTCGCGCGCGGGTCGTTCATCCCCACGCCTTTGTAACGATCATTGATCGCCTGAATCTGAGGCTGCAAAAGAGCCATCTTCTTCATACTCTTCATACTGCTCAGCTTCAACGGCACCAGCGCCAAGTTGATCATCACCGTCACTAAAACAATCGCCCAACCCCAGTTCTGGAACGAATGCGCATGCACCCAACGCAGCATCGCGAACAGCGGTCGCGCAATCCAGCCAAACCAGCCCCAATCCACCACCGACTCAATCCGCGGATCCGTCGCCGTCAAAACCGCCAAATCCTTCGGCCCCACATACAGCTTAAATTCGTTTTTCCCCGCCAGTCCGACGCCAGTCCCCACAAACGGAAGAAAGTCATTAGATCCCGCCGGCCACGGCAGCTTATCCGTAAAGGTCTTGATCTCCACCGTCTGCCCCGCCTTCGGCAAAAACAACGCCGCAAAAAACGCGTCTTCCATCCCGACAAACGTATAATTGCCCGCGTTCACAATCGGGCCGTTCTCGGCCTTCGAACTCTCCAAGGTCGTCGGATAGTTCTCGTTGGCCTCTTGATACAGCGAAAGCTGCGCCGCATAGGCCTTATCCACGCTCTGGTCGCCAAATCCACCGCGCCACACCAAGCCGTGCGAAAGTAGCGAGCCGTTCGATACGACCTCGCTCTTCACCTCGCCCAGATAACTCTTGTCCCTAAACGAGAAGCTCTTCCGCGCCGTCACCTTGCCATCAGAATATGCGAACGTGATCGACTTGCCGTCGGCCCCCTTCTCCATCGCAAACAGCGCCGTGCTCAACTCCAGCGGCGGCTTCTGATCCTTAAAATCGTACGAAAACGGCCGTACCCCAATCGCCGTAGTATTCACCGCCGAAACCAAATCGAGCGGCTTGCCCGTATTGTCCTTGAAATTCTTCAGTACCCAACTCAACACCACCGCCCCACGGTTGGCGAACTGGATCCGATAAAGATCCGTTTCGAGAAACGGGAACTCCGCTTTTGTCTCCGTCGTCGTTTCCGTAGACATCGGAGCTGACTCTGCCGGAGCAGCAACCGGAGCCCCCGGCGTTCCCGCTTTCGCCTCCTGCTTCTGCACTTGGCCCACGTCTTTCTTCGCCAGCGTCGGAGGCGTCGGCGACTTCGGCATCAAATATTGAGAGGCAAAAATCACCACCCCCATCAATACGAACGCCAGCAGCAGTCGCTGCTCCATCGAAAATTCTTTCTTCGGATTCGGATCAGCCATAAGAGATTAGTTATTCGGGACGGGATCAACTCCGCCTTCGCACAACGGATGGCAACGGCATAAACGCCGCATGCCCAGCCAGACGCCCTTTAGGACGCCGAACCGGGCGATCGCCTCCATCATGTAGACAGAGCAGGTAGGATGAAATCGGCAAGCCGACGGAAGCCAGGGCGATATCCCTCGCTTGTAAAAACGCAGCACGAGCAGCGAAAGTTCCACCGGCGTCAGCCGGGTGATCACGCGCTGCATCGCGCCAAAACCTTGTCCATCTCGCGCTCAAGCACCGCAAAATCAACCAACAGCGCCGACCGCCGTGGGTTGAAGACGATATCGCACGTCGCCGAGATCTTGTCCAGCCGCGGACGCAAAATCTCCCGCAGCCGACGGCGAATTTTATTCCGCTGCACCGCCTTACCCACCGCGCGCGGGATCGTTATCCCAATCCGTGGGCCGGGGCCGCGGAGGGAAGTGTCGGCGGAAACGGAACTATGCCGCAAGCAAAAGGCCACGAAATAAGTACTCGGATATCGCACACCTTGATCGTAAACCGTTCTGAACTCGGACGGTTTACGCAGACGGTGAGAGCTGAGCGGGCCGCTAGTTGGCGGTACGGACGGCAGGCTCGTCACTGACTGTGAGTTTCCAGCGGCCCCGCGCGCGGCGGCGAGCCAGCACGGCGCGACCATTTTTGGTGCTCATGCGCTCGCGAAAGCCATGCACCTTGGCACGCTTACGATTATTGGGCTGATATGTACGCTTCGGCATTTTCTTTAGTTCCTATGGGCACAGACACACGAAAGCGCGCTGGACCCGATCTTTGAGTATACGGCCTCCCGTCCCGCGACGCAAGCGGACCACCTCCCGTAACTCTCGCCGCCGCCGCCGTGTCTATATACTATCGCCCTCTCAACATGCGCAAATGGAAAATCATCATTTTCAGCCTCCTCGCCGTCCTCGCCGGTGTCGCCGGAGCCCTCTACTACTCGGCGAAACAACTCGCCGCGAAGTTCGAACCCTACATCCGCGAGCAAGCCGTCACCTATCTCCGCGACCATTTTCAAGCCGAAGTGGAACTCGGTGCCCTCCGCGTCCATCTTCCCAACTTCTCCCCCGTCCAACTGTGGATCAATAAAGGTCGCGGCTCCTCCGCTGGCGTCGAAGTAGATAACGTAATCCTCCGCCGCGGTAGCTCCACCCCCCTCTTCCGGTTGAAACACTTCTCCTTCACCGCCGACCTTGGGAAACTCTTCGACCCCGTCAAATACGTCCCCCTCGTCGCCCTCGACGGCCTAGAAATCCACATCCCGCCCAAAAGTGAACGCCCCCAAACCGCCCTCAAACCCATTACCAGCAACGTCATCATCGAAGAACTCGTCATCACGAACGCCAAACTCGTCATCCTCTCGAAAGACCCCTCCAAAACACCACTCGAATTCGAACTCCAGCGCATCCGCCTCCGGACCGCTGGCCTCGGCGTCCCCATGAAGTACGATGCCTCCCTCCGCAACCCCAAGCCCTCCGGCCAGATCGAAGCCCACGGCGGCTTCGGCCCCTGGAACGCCCACCACCCCGGCGATACCCCGCTATACGGCGACTTTACCTTTCAGAATGCCGACCTCAGCGTCTTCCCCGCTATCGCCGGCATCCTCGATTCCCGCGGCTCTTTCAATGGCGAACTCTCCCGCATCATCGCGAAAGGCGACGCGACCATCCCCGACTTCCGCCTCACCATAGCCGGCAACCCCGTGCCCCTGCACGTCCACTACGATGTCGAAGTCGACGGCACCAACGGAAACACCCTCCTGAAGCCGATCCAAGCGATCCTCGGTCAAACCCACTTCTCTACATCTGGCGTCGTCCTCCAGCGCCACGGCGACACCCGCAAAACTATCGACCTCGACGTCCTGATGCCCAAAGGGCACCTCGCCGACCTCCTCCACCTCGCCATGAAAGGCTCGACGCCGTTCATGACGGGCGATGTCTATCTCAAGACCAACATCCGCATCCCGCCCTTCGACGGCAAGATCAACGAAAAATTCCTTCTCGACGGCAACTTCAAGGTACAAAACGGGCATTTCCTGAGCTCACAAATCCAGGAGAAGATCGACGGTCTCAGCCGCCAAGCCCAGGGCCAACCCCAGAACGACGCGATCGACGAAGTCTTTACCGACCTCACCGGCCGCTTTCATCTTGAGAACCAATCCATCACTTTTACGGACCTGATTTTCGCCATCCCCGGAGCGCTCATGGAGATTGATGGCCGCTACCAAATGGGTTCTGAGGATCTCGATTTCCGCGGCACCGCCCGTCTCCGCGCCAAGGTCTCCCAAACCCAGACCGGTTGGAAGCGTTGGGCCCTCAAACCGCTCGACCCCTTCTTCTCGAAGAAGGGAGCCGGCACTTTCGTCAAAATCAAAATCGACGGAAACCGTAAGGATCCCCACTTCGGCCTCGACCGCGGCAAGTAATAGCCTTCACCGCACCGCCATCGTAACCCCCGCCTGCGCTGGACAACGCCCCATCTGCAGCGTCACCGGCACGGCCGACCCCGCGTAGACCACCGTCGTTACCTCCCCCTCCTCGCCAACCTCGCACCCGACTCCCGCCTCACCCGCGACGTCCCCCTCCAAGCCGCCATGGAACGTCTCCTCCGCGATCATCCCGACGCCGAAGTCCTCCCCCGCCGCCGCTGCCTTCCCCAGCCCCCCCTCGCCCCCCTCATGCGTACCCATGTCCTCGAAGCCGTGGCCTCCCCCGATCTCGCCCTCGTCCAAGGCGCCGCCGAAGTCGCCGTCGAACGCTTCGCTCGCCGGATCCTCCTCGATGGCCTCGACCCCACCCACATCCGCTTCCGTCTCGATCTCGTCGGCACCTACCGACCACCCCCCGTCGAAGTCCCCGTCGAGGCCAACATCCTCGGCCTCGAATTGGTCCGGCAGTTCGTCCTCTCCAGCCTCACCCGCAAACACGATCCAAGCCAACTTCCACGGAGGCGAATGCGGGCCCGCCCGCACCGGCAGTGTCGAGTATCAAACCGCCCTCGAATGGACCAGCAGCAGCCGACAGTTGATTTACTGATAACCTAATTGCCTATGACGTCTCCGACGACTTCCGTCCTTCCATCGGATACCCGCATGAGCCCCGCTCACTGGCGCGGCCTTATCCTCCTCGTCCTCTCCGTCGGCATTAACTACATCGACCGCGGCAGCCTCTCCATCGCCGCCCCCATTCTCCAAAAGGAAATGGGCCTCTCCCCCGAACAACTCGGCCTCCTCTTCTCCTCTTTCTTCTGGACCTACGCCTCTTTCCAGATCCTCGCCGGCTGGCTCGTCGACCGCTATAACGTCAACGTCGTCTTCGGCATCGGCTTCTTCGTCTGGTCCTGCGCCACCGCCGCCACCGGCATGGTCGGCGGCTTCATGGGCCTGCTCATTCTCCGCGTCCTCCTCGGTGCCGGCGAATCCGTCGCCTACCCCGCGTACTCGAAAATCCTCGCCACCGGCTTCCCCGACCGCCACCGCGGCCTCACCAATGGCCTCATCGACGCCGGCTCCAAATGCGGACCCGCCATCGGCACGCTCCTCGGCGGCCTCCTCGTCGCCGCTTACGGCTGGCGCTTTCTCTTCCTCGCCCTCGGCCTCGGCAGCCTCCCCTGGTTGATCGGCTGGATCTTCTGGGCCCCCAAGTCTATCGTCCGCCTCGACAAGAAAGAGAACCCCGGTCCCACCGCCGCCGAGATCTTAAGCCACCGCTCCACTTGGGGGACGTTCCTGGTCCTCTTCTCCATCAACTACGCCTGGTACTTCCTCCTCACCTGGATGCCCACTTATCTCGTGCAGCAACGCCACTTCAGCATGGAAAAAATGGCCCTCCTCGGCTCTGTGGCCTTCTGGGGTTTAGCCGGCTCCACCACCGTCGCCGGCATCGCCTCGGACCGCTGGATCGGCAGAAATCAAAACCCAACTAAGGTCCGCAAGACTTTCGTCGCCAGCGGCCTTCTGCTCTGTACTCTTCTTGTGCCCGCCTGCTATGTCGAAGATGCCAACGTCAGCATGGGCCTGATCATCGCCGCCTGCCTCTGCTTCGGGCTCACCACTTCCAACCACTGGGCCGTCACCCAAACCCTCGCCGGCCCTCTCGCCGCAGGAAAATGGACCGGGCTCCAAAACGGCTTCGGCAACCTTGCCGGCGTCGTGGCGCCTTACCTCACCGGGGTCATCGTCCAGCGCACCGGTAACTACGACTACGCCTTCCTCGTCGTCGCCTTCTTCCTGATGATGGGCGTCGGCTCCATTCTGTTCCTGGTCGGCCCCATCAACCAAATCGAATGGAAAAAATCGAACGCGCTACCGGGATGATACCGGCCAAGGCGCGCAGTCGAAATCCGCATCCCCCCATCGCGCTACCGGATGGAACCGTCAACTGTCGCACAGTCTCCTCGCTGCCGCTCAGAACTTGGATATCGGCGGCCACGCCATCGACCGAAACCTGAAAGCTGAGGCTCACCGCGCCACAAGTCGCGCCTACAAGTTGCCAAAACCCCAACTTCGGCGCAAGCGACAGCTCAACCGGTGGACTGCTTTACGCCAGGCCAGTCTGTCGGAAACTCCGCAGCCGAAAAACAGCTACAAACTCGGCCTCCACCGGCACCGCCGCACCGTCCCTCCTTCCCTGTTCAAGTCGCCACCGTCGCAACGCCGCAATCACCGCTTCGTCCTGACCTTCGGCACTCGCGAAGAATTGACTCGCCTTGCTCACCACACTCGGCATCCTCGAAGACAAAGGCTACCTCGAACAAGATAAAAATGGCCGAGCCTTTCTAGGCAAGCCCCGCGTCCCTCGCGATCAAGCCCGTCAAAGCGCCATCGGCCAAATCCTCCGCTCCGACGAACGCAAAAGTCGCCGAAAGCTGATCAAGGAGGCCCAATGATCGAATCCTTCCCCAGCGCCTTAGCCAACTCTCTCTGGCAAGGCGGACGGCTCTCCCTCGCCGTCCGGTTCGTCCTCCGACACCTCACCACCTACAGCGCCGCCACCCGTCTCGCCATCTCGCAAGTCACCTTGGCCGTCGTGCTCCTCCTCCTCGCTCTCCGCCAGTTTCCAGCGCTCTCCCTGTTCGAGAAGCCAACGCCGGTTGCCCGCGTCGCTTTCGCCACCCCCGGGCCGGCCCGGGGCCAGGCCCCGGGCGGAAGTAACATCCCCTAACCAGCGGCAGGCTTTCTACTCCTGCTCGTTGGTATCCCGGCCCCGCTCCGACGAATCGCTAAACAATCACGCAATGATTCGACAGCTCGCCAATCCCCGACGCCGTAATCTTCACCACATCCCCCGCCGCCAACGCCGAAGCCTGCGTCACGATGATCCCGGTCCCCGTCAGCAACACACTGCAGCAAGGCACCGGATTCGACCGTAGCAAATACTCAATCAACGTCTCAATCTTCCGGCCCAGCTTCCCGGTCGAAGTCTCGCCGTAAAACGTCTGCGTCTCGCCCCGCAGAATCGTACAGCTCATCTCGATGTCGTAAGGGTTCGTCAATTCATCGGCCGTCACCATCACCGGACCCAGCGAACAACACGCCGAGTACTGCTTCGATTGCGGCAGGTACAGCGGATTCTCCTTCTCGATGTCCCACGCCGAAACGTCGTTCGCGATCGTATAGCCCACCACGCGCCCGTTAGAGCCCAACACCACCGCGAGCTCCGGCTCCGGAGCCGTAAAGCTCGAGTCCGCCCGCAAGCCAATGCCCGCGTTCGGCCCCACGCAAACCCGGCTCGTGCCCTTGAAGAACACCTCCGGCCGATTCGCCGGGTCAAACACGTAGCGATAAAATCCCTCGCGTGTGTTGTGCTCAGCGTCCCGAAAGCTGGCGCTCATCTCGTAGGTGCACCCACAAGCCCAGACCTCTTTCGGCGACAGCGGGATCACCGGAGTGCTCGCTTCCTTGTGCGACGAAGCCATCGACCCCGCCAGCTCCGTAAGGCTTTTCTTCTCGACCTCCGCCCGCCGGATCAGGTCATACAGCGTGTGGCCCGGGATCGCCCGGGCCGTCGTGCCTTCGAAAATGGCCGCTGTGACTTCGTTATTCCACTTGATTTGTCCGAGTTTCATGAGAAAGTTACTAACTTAGTACTTCAAATAAATAGTCTTGTAGTCGCTATAGAAATCCATCGCCGCCGGCCCCTGTTCCTTCGGCCCGAAGCTGGAATCCTTGGTCCCGCCAAACGGGAGTTGATACTCCACGCCCGCGCTCGGCAGGTTCACCGTCAACAAACCGGCCTCACAGCCGTACACAAACTCGAACACCCGCGAGATGTTCGTCGTCTGAATCGATGCCGAAAGCCCGAACTCGGTCGCATTCGCCATCCGTAAGGCATCCGCCGCGTCGTTCGCTTTCATCACCACCAGCACCGGCCCGAAAACTTCCTCGGTCGCCAGCGTGTCGCCTTCCTTCACGTCCGCAAAAATCGTCGGCTCCACAAAATAACCCTTGTCGTAAGCCCCACCCGTCAGCCGATTGCCGCCGCATAACGGCTCCCCGTTCTCCTTCCGGCCAATCGCGATGTACTTCAAGTCCGTCTCCAACTGCCCTTCGTCGACCGCCGGCCCGATGTCAATCCCCGCTTCCATGCCGTTGCCGACCTTCAGCTTCTTCGTCCGTTCCACCAGCGCCGCTAAAAACTTATCATAGATCGGAGCTTCCACTATCGCCCGGCTCGTGGCCGTGCACTTCTGGCCCGTCGAGAAAAACGAAGCGTTCACCACGTTCTCTACCGCCGAATTGAAGTCGCAATCAGCCAGCACGATCGTCGGGTTCTTCCCGCCCATCTCGAGCTGCAAACGCAAATGCCGTTTCGAACCTTCCGTGTGTACCCAGTTGCCGACTTCCACCGATCCCGTGAAGGAAATCGCCTTCACCGGCTTCGCGTTCACCAGTGCCCCGCCAATCGCCGCGCCCGAACCCGCAATGAAGTTCACCACGCCCGCCGGAATCCCGGCCTCATGGCACGCCTCCACGATCCGCCACGAACTCAACGGCGATACGCTCGCCGGCTTCACGATGATCGTGTTCCCGCAAACCAACGCCGGAGCCATCTTCCACGCCGGAATCGCAATCGGGAAATTCCACGGCGTAATCAAGCCAATCACCCCAATCGGCTTCCGAATCGCGAACATGTGGACCCTGTCTCGCTCAGAAGGCACCACGTGGCCCGGCAATCGCGAACCCTCGCTCCCGAAATAACGGAAGATGTTGATCGCCCGCCGGACTTCGCCCTTGGCCTCGGGCAGCGTCTTGCCCTCCTCCCGGCACATCTCTTCGCCTAGCTGGTCGAACTTCTTCTCCAGAATGTCGGCAACTTTGAATAGAAACGCGCCCCGGGCCGGACCCGGCATCGCGCTCCATTTGGCAAACGCTGCCTGCGCCGCATCCGCCGCGCGGTCCACGTCCGCCGCCGTTCCTTTCACGAACAGACCAACTACCTCGTCCGTATTCGCCGGGTTCCGATTCTCGAACGTCGCCCCGTCTACCCACTCGCCGTTGATGTAATTACGAAATGTTTCAGGCATGTCTTTCTAAAATTTATTTGGTTCCGAAATTCACTTTGGGCGCCGTCCGCGCTCCCGGTTCAGTCTTGAAATAGGCATCGTTCCGCTGGAATCCGAACAGCGAAGCTGCAATGTTGTTCGGGAACAGTTCAATGCTCGTGTTGTATTTCTGGACCGTTTCATTATACTTCCGTCGCTCCACCGCGATCCGGTTTTCCGTTCCCGCCAACTCATCCTGCAGCCGCATAAAGTTCGCGTCGCTCTTCAGTTGCGGGTACGATTCCACCACCACCAGCAGCCGCGAAAGCGCACTATCCAACTGCCCATTGGCCGAAATCTTCTCCGCCGGACTCCGCGCCCCGCCCAATGCAGCCCGCGCGTTCGCCACCGAAGCAATTACGTCCTTCTCCTGCGACGCAAATCCCTTCACCGTCTCCACCAAGTTCGGAATCAAATCCGCCCGGCGTTGCAGCGCCACGTCCACCTGCGCAAATGCGCCGTCAATCGCATTCTTCTGCACCACCAGCTCGTTTCTCGTCCCCAATACCTGCATCCCGAAAAACAGGCCAATGGCCACCAAAACGCCGACTATTATCAATGCAATCTTCATGTCTTATCTCTCCAAACGGTCGACTGTCGCGACCAAAAATTCTATCTGTTGCAAATATCTGGCGAACAAACTCGCCGCATCCAGCCCGCGCGCTTTGCTCTTCCCCTCACGGAGATCCAACAAAGTATAGAACGGGCCAGCCTCTATTCGGAAACATTTTTCCATCGCCTCCGCAATCGCCCGCTTCTGCGTCGGCGCTTCGATCCCCGCCAGCCGCAAAACATGCCGACCCAGCGTCAAAAACGTCGAAACACTCTCCGTCATCAACTTCGTCAACAACCCCGCATCCGATAGCACCCCCGCTGCCTTCTGTCGCAGCCGCAACTGCTTGCTCCGCACTTCAAACTCCACCCGCCCCCGATAAAATGCATCGTCAATCACCAGATCCGCCAACACGTCCCGACCCGCCAAAAGCCGGTGTACTTCCTGAATATCGTGAAACTCCATCGCAAAACAATCGGTCGAAGTCTTCACCTCCTCAGCCGAAAGCAGCAACGGCGCCGGATTGTCCAGCCCCCGCCACCATTTGAAGATCGGTTCCGCCTGCCCCAACTCCTTCGGCGTCAACTGCTCAAGCACGCAAAGCACATTCAAATCCGACGACTCATCCCGATCCCCCCGCGCGCCCGATCCATACAAAATCAACGACACAAGGCCGCTTCCAAACGCCTTCGCCGATCGCTCCGCCAACTCTGCACAACGCTTTTCTAGTTCTTTCGCCATAGCTCTTTACCAGTCCGAAGACGCTCCTCCTCCGCCCGAATCGCCTCCCCCAAATCCACCAAACCCCCCCGCTCCTCCTCCACTACCAAATCCGCCGCCCCCGCCGCCTCCCTCGCCCCGGCCCGAGAAGACCGACCCCAACAGCCACGCCGCCCCTAAATTCCCACTGCCCAGCAGGTAGAGAAAGAATATCCCGCCCACGATCATCAACCACAACGGAACCGCCCCGTCCTTCTTCCGACGCTGCACCGGCTCGGGCCTCGCCCCTGCCTCAACTGCTACGTTCTTGGCCTTCGCAATCCGGATTCCTAAGTAGTGGCTCGCCGCGATCAGCGCGTCCCCATACGCTCCCTCCCGCAGTGCCGGCCGCATCTCCCGCAAGACACTGCCCGCCGATCCGTCCGGCAAAATCGGCTCCAATCCATATCCCACTTCCAACCGCGTCCGCTTGTCCCCGACCACCAACAACAGCAGTAGCCCTTCGTCCTTCCCCTTCTTGCCAATCCCCCAACGCCGGTAGAGGCTGTTGGCCACGTCTTCTACCGGTTCCCCCTCCAATGTCGGAATCGTCACCAGCGCCATCTGCGCCCCGGTCGCCTTCTCCACCGCCGCGCAATAGCGTTCTAACTCGCCCCGCTGGGCGACCGGAATCACATTCGCGTAGTCGTTGACGTAGCCCTGGGGAGACAACTTCCCAAGGTCCAAAGCCCAGGCCGAAGCCGCCAGCCAAAAGGCAAACGCCAACCTTACATATCGAGCTGCAAAATTCATTGCTACCCTAGCACTGCAAATCTTTCCGCGTAAACTTCTGCCCGTTCAAACGCCCCATCACCGTCAACCCCATCTTCGCCGGCTGCAGGAACTCGTTCGCCACCTCCTGCACCTCCGCCGCCGTAACCAGCTCAATCCGCTCCAGGATCTCTTCAATCTCCGCATGCCGACCGAAATACATCTCCTGCCGCGCCAAATTCGACATCCGGCTCGACGTCGATTCCAAACCCAGAACAATCGACCCCTTCAGGTTGTCCTTCGACCGCTGCAACTCCTCCTCGCTCACCCGTTCGTTCTTGATTTTCGTCAGCTCCACCCGGGTCGAATCAATCACCTTCCGCAAAGTTTCCGGACTCGTCCCCGCATAAATTGCCAAGCAGCCCGTATCCCGATAGCTCGTCAACTCGCTGATGATCGAATAACACAGCCCCTGCTTCTCCCGAATGTTCTGAAATAACCGTGAACTCATCCCACCACCCAAAATATTATTGAGCGTGTAAGCCACATATCGCCGCGGATGTGGCATCGGAAATGATGGCGCTCCTAAACACAGATGCGCCTGCTCCACCGATTTCTTCTCTTTTAAGGAAATTTGCGGCGAAGTGACCGCCACCGGCAGCTGCGCCAACGGCCTCCGCTTCGCCAACTTCCCTAGGGTAGCTTCGGCCAACTTCACAATCGCTTCATGCTCCATCCGGCCCGCCGCCGTCACCAGCATGTTCGGCGCAATATACGTGCCTTTAAAGTGGGCTCGCAACGACTCCGGGGTAATCGCCTTCACCGTCTTCGCAGTCCCCAGAATCGAACGCCCGATCGCGTTTCCCTTCCAGAAGTTCCGGCAAAAAAGCTCGTGGGTCTGATACTCCACGTTATCGGCGTCCATCTTAATTTCTTCCAGCACGACGCCTTTTTCTTTCGCCAAGTCCTCATCCCGCATCATCGGGTTCATAACCAAATCCGCCAAAATATCGAAGGCTTGCGGCAGATGCTCGTCGAGCACCTTGGCGTTATACGAAACCATCTCCCGGCTCGTAAACGCATCCATGTGTCCGCCAATCGAATCGAACGAACACGCGATCTCCTCCGCGCTCCGGCGCTTGGTGCCCTTGAACACCATGTGCTCCATGAAATGCGCAATCCCGTTATCCGCCTCGCTCTCCCGCCTGGATCCCGACCGCACCCAAATTCCCAGTGCCACCGACCGCAAATGCGACATCCGCTCAGTTACAATTTTCAATCCGTTCGGAAGTACCGTGGTCTGGACTTGGGAATTATTCATCGTCCTACTATGATGCGCTAGATTCCGCCGCCGTTGCGCCGGGATCTACTCCTTCGCCGGTAACTGCCGCCGCAGTGCATCCAGCACGCCGTTGACGAACCCCACGCTCTCATCGCTCGAAAACCGTCGCGCCAGCTCCAAGGCCTCGTCAATCACGACCGGCGGAGGCGTCTGCGCGTGCAGCATCTCGAACGCCGCCAAGCGCAGAATGTTGCGGTCCACCACCGACATCCGAGCCACCCGCCAGTTCTGCGAATGCCGATCCAGCAGCGCGTCCAGCTCTTCCAACTTCTCCACCGTCCCGCGTGTCAGAATCTCCATGAACTCATCCCACGCCGGCCGCTCTTCCATCTCCTCCGAATACAACGAGGCGTAATAGGCACGCATCGCCTCATCGAGTGACAATGGCTGCCGCATGTCCCACTGGTACATGATCTGTACCGCGCGTCGTCTGGATTGATGTCTGGCCGGCACTAACTCTTCAACTCCCGCAGCAGGTTCGCCATCTCAATCACCGTCGCCGCCGCGTCATAGCCCTTATTTCCAGACTTCGCCCCAGCTCGATCCATCGCCTGCTCCAGCGTGTTCGTCGTCAATACCCCAAACACCACAGGCACCTGACTCTTCATCATCGCCTGGCCGATCCCCTTGGCGGCTTCGCCCGCCACGTAGTCAAAATGCGGTGTGTCTCCTCGGATCACCGCTCCCAAAGCGATGAGGCCGTCAAACTTGCCGGTCTCCGCCATCGTCGCCAGCGTCAGCGGCAGTTCCCAGGCGCCCGGGACCTTCACCACCGTCACTGCCTCGTCCGCCACCCCGTGGCGACGCAGTCCGCTCAAGGCACCACTCAACAGGCTTTCGGTCACCAGCGAGTTAAAACGCGCCATTACAATTCCAACCCGGAGACCCTGCCCCGTCAACGCGCCCTCAATTACCCTATCCGACATCATGACAAATCACTTCCCTTCAAAATTCGGTACCCGCTTCCCTAAGAACGCGGCCACCCCTTCCTGCATATCTTTCGTCGCGGCCGACAACCCAAACGCCGCCGCCTCATACTGCAGCCCTTCCGCAAAGCTGCACGATAGCCCCACATCCACCGCCTGCATCGTCAACGACAACGCCACCGGCGCATTCGCCAACATCTTCCGCAAAAGCTGCTTCGCAAACGCGATCAACTCCGCCCCCGGCACGACATAATTCACGAGCCCAATCTCATACGCCCGCTGCGCCGTGATCGGTTCCCCGGTCAATAGCATTTCCAGCGCAATCCCTTTGCCCACCAACCGCGGCAACCGCTGCGAACCGCCATACCCGGCGATAATGCCCAACTTCACTTCCGGCTGCCCCAGTTTCGCCGTTTCCGCCGCCACTCGCACCGTACACGCCATCGCCATCTCCAGGCCGCCGCCTAACGTAAAGCCGTTCAACGCCGCCAGCACCGGCTTGCCCATCGTCTCCAGTCGGCGAAACAGCGCGTGGCCCTTCTCGGACTGCTTTTGCGCCCCCACCGGCGACATCGCCGCAAATTCACTAATGTCCGCCCCGGCTACAAACGCCCGGTCTCCTGACCCAGTGAGCATCACGGCCTTCACCGCTGCATTATTCTTTGCCTCGTCCAAAGTGGCTTCGAGTTCGGCTAAGGTGCCTGCATTCAACGCGTTCAGCTTCGCCGGACGATTGAAGGTGATTGTCGCAATCCCATCATCGTCAAGGTCATACAGAAGGAATTCTAAGGACATATGGGATAATCAGGTTCGTCGGGAGTTTTACGCCCGCCCTCCGCAAGTGTAACGCATGGATCCATCACACATTCGAAACTTCTCCATCATCGCCCACATCGACCACGGCAAGTCCACCCTCGCTGATCGCCTTCTGGAACATACCGGAGCCCTCGCCCAGCGCGAAATGATGGCTCAAGTCCTGGATTCCATGGACCTCGAACGCGAACGTGGCATCACCATCAAAGCCCATGCCGTTCGCCTCCTTCACAAAGCCAAAGATGGGGAGATCTACCAGCTCAATCTCATCGATACCCCGGGCCACGTCGACTTCACCTACGAAGTCTCCCGCTCGCTCCAAGCCTGCGAAGGTGCTCTTCTCGTCGTCGATGCCTCCCAGGGCGTCGAAGCCCAAACCCTCGCCAATACCTATCTCGCCCTCAATCAAAACCTCGAGATCATCCCGGTGATCAACAAGATCGATCTCCCCGCCGCCGACCCCGAACGCATCCGCGAACAGATCGAAGCCCTCGTCGGGCTCGACGCCTCGGAGGCCGTCCTCTGCTCCGCCAAACAAGGCATCGGCATCCCCGAAATCCTCGAACAGATCGTCCAGCGCGTCCCCCCGCCCACTGGCGACCCCAACGCTCCCCTCTCCGCGTTGATCTTTGACTCCTGGTTCGACCCCTACAAGGGCGTCATCATCCTCATGCGGGTCATCGACGGGCGCATCAAACTCCGACAAAAGATCAAACTCTGGTCGAACGGTAAGGTGTTCGAAGTCGAAGGCCTCGGTTATCAGTCCCCCAAGCCGGTTCCGAACGAAGAGCTCAGCGCCGGCGAAGTCGGCTTCCTTTACGCCAACATCAAAACGATCAGCGATGCCCTGATCGGCGATACAATCACCGATGCGGTTAACCCTGCCGCCGCCGCCCTGCCTGGCTTCGAACCCATCAAGCCCATGGTTTTCGCCGGACTCTATACCTGCGAAAGCTCCGAGCACGGCCTCCTCCGCGACGCCCTCGAAAAACTCCGCCTCAACGATTCAGCCTTCAATTTTGAACCCGAAAACTCGGTCGCCCTTGGCTTCGGGTTCCGCTGCGGCTTCCTCGGCCTGCTCCATCTGGAAATCGTTCAGGAACGGCTAGAACGCGAATTCGATATCGATCTCATCACCACCGCCCCGGGGGTCCGCTATGAAATTACTCTCCGCGGCGGAGAGGTCGTCCTGGTCGAAAACCCCTCGCGCTGGCCCGACCCCGCTACGATCGAGGTCATCAATGAGCCCATCATTAACGCAACCGTCATCACGCGCGAAGAGTACATCGGCGAAATCCTGGCTCTCCTCGAAGAAAAACGCGGCAAACAGCAAAAATTTGAGCACATCGGCGGCGAACGCGTCGTCCTGGGCTATGAACTTCCCCTCAACGAAATCGTGCTCGATTTCTACGATCGCCTGAAGTCGGCATCCCGCGGCTATGCCTCTCTCGACTACCAGCTCGCCGGCCATCGCGTTTCGCCGATGGTCAAACTCGACGTTCTGGTCGCGGGCGAATCGGTCGATGCCCTCTCCATCATCGTCCACAAAGACGTCGCCTTCGAGCGCGGGAAAGCCCTGATCGATCGCCTCAGGAAGCTAATCCCCCGCCAAATGTTCGAAGTGGCCCTCCAAGCCGCCATTGGCAGCAAGGTCATCGCTCGGGAAACCATCGCGGCCATTCGTAAAAACGTACTGGCCAAGTGCTACGGCGGTGACATCAGCCGAAAACGGAAGCTCCTCGAAAAACAGAAAGAGGGCAAACGCCGCATGAAACGCGTCGGCCGGGTCGAAATTCCCCAGGAAGCCTTCCTCGCCGTTCTTAAGGTTAACCAGTCCTCCGACGACGATTAAATCGGAGATACCTAGATTCGGTCGGGTGGCCCTGATTTTGTAGGGTCACCCTAAAGGATTTCCGCTTAGAGTTCGATATGGCTCTTAGTGGTGAGCCTACGACAATCCGCAATGCTGGCCGATGCTGCTGACGTCCTCAGCGATCAGCTCCACGCCCAGCTCGCCGAACTGGCGGCCCAACTCGGTTCCCGGATCGGAGAGGCCGATCGGTTGTTCCTCCAACGCCGTCGTCGCCAAATTCCGAATGAAGACGATCGGGTCGCCGTCGCTATTTTAGGTACCACCCCGGGTGCGGCATTTCGGCTTCTGCAAAAGAAGGCGACCATTTCGGCATTTTTTGAGCAGGTCGAACACAACGGCCGGCGCCTTGCCAAGCTAAACATCCCGCCCAGCACGCTCATCGCGGCGCTCGACGAATACGCCCAGCTTCTCGAGCCGGAAACGAATCTCCGCTGGGTGCTCCAACAGCTCAATTTTTGCGTGATTCTGACGTTAAACAACGCGTTTTACCAGGTTCGCGAAGCGGAAACCAAAACGTTTTTTGATCTCTTTCGCATCGAGTTGGAATCCCGCTCGCTCGACGAACTCTTGCCCCGCATCCTGATTAGCCTCTCAGCGTTCTGCGGCGCGGCGAAGGCACGGATCTTCCTGTTCCAGGAGCCGGATCCAAAAACGGCGAGCGGTACCCCAACAGTGGCCGAATGGCACCTCCGGGCCGAATCCCGCTCTGCTAAGCCCGTGGCCCATCGCCCGCTTCGCATCCCGAACACTCCTTCGCTCCATCGCACTCTTTCGCAACCCGCTATCGGGAGGCCTCTCGATCCTGCCTGGTCCCGCCAAAGCGGTTCTGTCTGGTCGGTTCCGCTCGGTGGCAAACTTGCATCCGGAGTCATTCAGTTCGCCTTCACCTGCGTCGATGAGTGGTTCCCTCGCGAACAGGAGCTGCTCACCGCCGCCGCCGAACGCTGTTGGATGGGCATCGAAAAGGCGCAACTCATCGAAGGCCTCGCGGCTCGCGAAGAACAAATCCGTCAGTTGGCCGAAAACATGCTCCATGTCGAAGAGGCCGAACGTCGCCGCATCAGTCGGGAACTCCACGACGAAGCCGGCCAAAGCCTCCTCTGCGTCCGGCTTCAGATGGAGATGCTCGAAAGCCGCTTGCCCGACTCGCTAGCCGCTGAACGCGAAACCCTGCGGGAAACCCGAGCCGCCGTCGAAAGCACGATTATCGAAACCCGACGGCTCATCAGTGCCCTCTGCCCGGCCGTCTTGGATCAGCTCGGCCTCGGTGCGGCGATCCGCCAACTAGTACACCGATTTCGTCAGGTCAGCCCCGCTAAAATCCGGGTCCAATTGCGCAACCTGGGAGGACTCCCGAAACGCACCGAAAGCATCGTCTATCGGCTCGTGCAGGAGTGTTTTCAGAACATTACCAAGCATTCTTTCGCTGACACTGTAAACGTCTCTGTCGGAACCACCGATAGCTTATTAAGGCTAAGCGTCATCGACAATGGCATCGGCCTTAACGTTGAGGAAGCTTTTCGCAAGCAGGAATCTTTCGGTCTTTCCGGAATCCGCGAGCGAGTTACTCTCCTCGGCGGCTCCTTCAAAATCGAAAGCGCAATGGCTCCCCAGCCGGGGCTGCCCAAACGAAACAGTCACAAATCCGAAGCCAAACGGCCGAGTCGCCGCCAAACCTCGGGCACGAGAATTCTGGTCGAACTGCCGATTCCTAGAGAGGCTGGGGCCGCTCTGGCAAAGAAATCCGGAACTGGACGCATGATGTGTCCGCTCCCTTCTGTCGCCAAGCACTAGCCGGGAACAGGGGCCGACTCTTGTTGAAGTAAGAGTATTGCAGTAAGAGCTGTTTGAGGAACGCCTGGACCCCACGGCTTCTAAGAACCAACTCCGGCACTACCAATACCAATAGATCGCAGTCGATCGTCGATGCCGCGCCCCCGGGCGCAAGCAACACTAGCTAGCTTGGAAAATTTAGAACAACAACGGTAAGCACTATGGCCAAGATTCGTATCATGTTAGCGGACGATCACACCCTCTTCCGCCAAGGGGTTAGAACCCTTATAGCCGCCGAATCCGATATGGAAGTCATCGGAGATGCAGCCAACGGGGGTGAGGCGGTAGAACGAGCAAACGAACTCCGACCCGACGTCGTGTTGATGGATATCGGCATGCCCGGGCTCAGTAGCTTCGAAGCGACCCGCCAAATCAAGAAAGCTCGCCCCGAAACCAAGATCCTCTTCCTCACGATGTACGACGACGAAGACTATCTAGTGGAAGGCATGGAAGTCGGTGCCGGTGGCTACGTCCTCAAAGACAGCCCTGCGCAGCAACTTATTGCAGCTGTCCGCGATGTTATGCGCGGCGGCAGCTACCTAAGCCCCCGGATGCTCTCCCAACTCGTGGACGACTTTCGGTCGCGGATCAAATCGGCCAACCGGTTACCTCGCTTCGCCACTCTCACGACCCGCGAACGCGAAGTCCTCAAAATGCTTGCCGAAGGCCAATCCGTCAAGGAAATCGCCTGCGACCTCAACTTGAGCGTCAAAACCGTCGAAGCTCACAAATTCAACCTCATGCGCAAGCTGGACATTCATAACAAAGCGCAACTCGTCCAGTACGCCATCCAGAAAAAGATCATTAAGATTCCGAATCTCGTCTAACGAGCTTCCCTCGAATTCTTCTGACGCCCATTCGGGTACTCTTGGCCGGCTTTCAATTGCAACACGGTGTTGCAATTGAAAGCCGGCTTTTTTGCTCTCGCATCCCTCCCCTCGCCACTTCCTAACCGTACCGCGACCGGGCGCTTCCCAGAAAGTGACCTCTCCTCGAATAGACTCGACCCCACCAAAAACTGATTATTCCACGTGGCATGGACTAGGGCACTTCGGTACTCGCGAAGAATTAACCAGCCCTGCTCGCCAAAACTTTACCACCAACAGGCCCCGACTGCGCTTGCCTCTCCGACGAGCGTGGGCTTGTGGCGCTCGGTCTGGCCGCGCGGGCAAACGTCGGTGCCGAAGCCTATTCAACGATATACGCGCCTGCCGCACGGATGAGGAAGGCCCCGCCCGTCGGCATGCCACGCGGCATGATCAATTTGTGATCTGGTCAAGTCTATTCAAGCAGAGGTAGTCAATTTCTGGGCAGCGCTGAGGGTAGGGCGCGACCTTCCTCCTCCGCGCCGCAGGCGCGCGGAAATTCCTGATTAGGTAGCGGAGCCGACGTTTTTATCCACGCGGGCGGGCCGATCGCCACGTCGGACAGACAGTGTACTCGGGACCGGTTGGTGGTCAATCTTTGGCCAGCAGGGTGGCCTATTCTTGGCGAGTGATCAAGGCGCCGCGCCCATTTCTCCCTGTCTCGATACGCCATGATGGGGCGACGCGACCTCTGCCAAATCAGCGGTAGTGGGTCACCTTAGATGCCGACCAGGCTCAGTCCAGCCGGAGCTCCCCTGGCAATCAGCGTCCGGCGATACCCCGCATGGATCGGCTCCGCCGCGCCGAGTAGCCATCCCGTGTTGTCCTCGCGGATCTACAGAATGAAATCCAGCGGATCACAACAGCGCTGGAAACCGTTCAAAACGTGCGCGTACCGAACACTTTGGTTTGGATCCGATACACGCTCCCCGGCGTCGTGATGTACAGCGTTCCTCCGCTAAACCCGCAATTGGTCGGCCGCTCCGGCGTCGCTATCTTACCCAACGGCTCACCATGGACGTTATAGACCTCAATCCCGTCCACCGATGCCATCCACACGTTACCCGCCTCGTCGGTCTTCAAACCGTCCACCGTCAACCGAGCAAACTCCTTACCCGGTCGAAGCGAGCCATCCGCTTCAATTGCGTGAATCTTCACCCCGCCCACCTTGTAATCCGCCACATACAAATGCTGCTGGTTCGGCGACAAAGCAACACCATTCGGCCCCGCCGTCTCGGCCACCACCCGCACTTGGCCCTGCCGCGTGATCTGATAAACCCTTCCTTTCGGAAGATCCGTAAAGTAAATACTCCCGTCAATCGCGTAGACAATATCGTTCGGCCCCTGCAGGCCCGCCTCGGCCAGCACCGTAATCGAGCCATGCTTCTCCGTTCGCGTCACGCGGCCTCCCCCCTCTGCCGCCAGCAACCGTCCCTGATGATCAAACGTCAGGCCGTTCGCCCGGTTGCTGTACTCCCGGAAAACACTAAGCTCGCCCTTCTCCCACTTGTGGATCCTCGCGTTCCGGATGTCGCTAAATAGCAGATACCCACGACGGTTATACACCGGGCCCTCGGCCAACATAAACCCGGTCGCAATCTGTTGTAGCTCCTCCTGCGGGTCGATCGGCAGCGGCATCAGGATCCCTCCCCCTTGGCGTACCAACTGTTCATCGGAGCCTTGTACGCTATCTTCAAATCCGGCGTGTCCATCCGCTTGCCGTTCTGATACCCGGACTCCATCAGTCCCGCCAGGGCCCCGGTTACCAGCAGAGTCCGCTGGATATCGAGCGGCGGCTGGCCCGTATTCATCATCTGCGTAATCGCGTGAGCAAGCATCGAGAAGTTGTTCGAATTCTCAATCGGAATATAGCAAAGCGTCGCCTGCGGAGGACCGTGCAGCGGCTTCACGGCCGCGATGTACTCCGACACTCCACTCAGGGCTAGCGTCGCCGCCCGAAACCCATCCCGGTATTCGATCAGACCGAGAACCGCCGTCATCTCCTCCGGCCTCTGACCCGTCGGCCGCAACTGCCGAGTAAGTGCCACGTCGAGCAGATCGCGACGCCAAAGCCCCTGCTGAGCGGCCTTCCAAACCTCGTCGTTCTTCAACATGCGCACCGCGCGGATGCCCGTCTCGCCCCCCCGGCGCCGCTCCACAAAAGCCTGTAGCGTTTCGAGAATGTGGAAGATCCCTCCGTCAGCCACCCAGCCCCCGCCGATCGCCAGCGCGGACTCCATCACAAGGTTCCGTGGTGGGTCGAAGTCCGGTCGGCGAAACGTCACCGGGACACTCGACCCGGCCATCAACGGAAACTTCAACTCCTGCGACCAACGGTGCATCCGCTGAGCTTTTAACCAGTCGTAGGAAAGATGCTTGTCGACGAAGACCGGGCAACTCCGGCCGCTTTTCCGGAACACGTTCACGACCTGCTCGAAAAACTCGAAGCGCGGATACAACTGCTGCTGCTTTTCGTTGTTAGGGTAGTCGCCGTGCTCGCAAACAATGACGACCCCGTCAACCGCAAGTTTGCCCGTCCCCAGCGTAAGCGCCCCGGCAATGTCCTTCGCCACCGGGACCCCGTAAGCGGCCGCTAACCGCTTCCCTATGTCGGCGGGGTGGAGCTGGTCCATCCAAAGCGACGCCACCTCGAATGGCGGATCGTAATGGTCCTCGCCAATCCAGTAACCCTCTAAAAAACGGGTGATGAAATTATCAGAATGGGAGCGGACGTGATATGTCGAAGACAGACAAGCGATGCGTTTTTTTGGCGCGGGTGCGGCCAGCGCGAGGAATTGGCGACGGTTCATTTTTGCTTCGCGACCTCCTCGTTTTGCTGCAGCACCCGAAGCAGATTCAGACCCATAATTTTACGAATCCCCCCGTCCGAGTAACCAAGGCCAATCAGACCCTTCACGATGTTCGGGTACTTAGAAACGTCCTCCATGCCGACCGGCGCCATCCCGGAAATCCCATCGAAATCCGAGCCCAGCCCAACATGGTCCACCCCTGCCGTCTTGGCGATATGGTCCAGGTGGCGCACCAGCACCGAGACGTCCACCTTGGGCATCTTTTCAAAATACTTCCGCTGGATGGCGCGCACCTTCTCCCAGTCAATCGGCAGTCGGTCGGTGACAGCTTTTATCTCGGCGTCACGCGCCGGTCGGTTTCGGAAATAAACGTCGTACGCAGCCTTATCCAGATACCCCGCATGAAAGTTTAGGCAGATCACCCCGCCCCGTTTGGCAATGGCTTTGATCACGGTATCCGGCATGTTCCGGATGATCGGCGCAATCGCCTTCGCCGAGGAATGCGAAGCAATCACGGGCGCGCGCGAATGCTCCACCGCGTCCAACACCGCCTTGTCCGAGATATGCGATACGTCGATCACCATGCCGAGCCGGTTCATCTCGCCGACGAGTTCGCGCCCGAATGGGGATAGACCACTGTGGATCGGCTGGCCCGTCATTGAGTCCGCGAAGTTGTTGGAAGCGAAGTGGGCCAACGTCATGTACCGGATACCGAGCCGGTGAAAAAGCCGCAGAACCCCGAGGCTATCCGCGATCAGGTGCCCGCCTTCGAGACTAGCCATCGCGGCAAGCTTGCCGGATTTATGAATCCGCGCCACATCCGCGGCACTGTGCGCAAACTCCATATCCCTTGCGTTCGCTCCCACTTCGGCATGAAGCGCTTCGAGAGTCTCCAACGCGCGCGGAAGCCAGCGTTCCGGCGGAAAATCCTGCGGTTGCGCGTAAACGCCAAACATCACAGCCCCCAGCTTGCCCTCCCGCATGCGCGGGATATCGAGTTCGTAGTATGCGTGGCGATCCCGCAGGCGGTAGTTCTCATCGGTGAAGTAGCGCGGGGTATCGATGTGAGCATCGAAGATTAGGATGTCCTGAAGAAGGCGCGCGAGCCGGTCTGGCGCTTGTGCCGGAAGGGCGATACAGGTAACGAGGAGTAGGCCGGCTAAGGATCGAGGCATCGGTGACAGTATACTTCTTGGCGGACGAGACTGAAAGGTGAGACCCGCCAGGCCCCTCTCCCGTCGCCGCACGATGGATTTACGCTTCTGTGAATTCCGCCTAAATTCAATGGCTTAGGCCGGCATGGTGAACATTGCCAAGGATTCCTAGTATGAATTTATTGGACGGAAGCGACGGAATTCACAAGCGAAGCACTGCAGGAAATCCGGGTGCGCCCGGTCGAACCAAGCGAGGAAGCCCGATATCAAGAGCAGATGGCGCGGCATCACTATCTTGGGGCACTGGCCAAAATTGGTGAGACCGCATGGTATGTCGCAACTTGGCGCGAGCAGTGGGTCGCACAGCTGAACCTCTCGGCGGCGGCGCTGCAATGCGGCGTCCGGGATCGTTGGATAGGCTGGGACTTTCGCTCGCAGTATGGCCGACTGAACCTGATCGCCAACAACAGCCGCTTCCTCATCCTGCCCGGCTGGAACCAGCCCAATATCGGCTCGCGCGTGTTATCACTGACCGAACGGCGGGCGGCGGGCGATTGGCCGACACGGTTCGGTCATCCGCTGTTACTGCTGGAAACCTTTGTTGACCCACAGCGCTTCCACGGCGGGGTGTATCGCGCGGCTAACTGGATGGAACTGGGACGAACCCAAGGATATCGACGCACCAAGGACGGCTACAGCGCGCAAGCCGACGGCCCCAAGCGGGTCTTCGTGCGCCCCTTATGCCGCGATGCACGCGCACAAATGACCCACGCCGATCGAGATCGTTTACAACTGACAGGAGCCTCCAAGATCATGCTCAATGCAGAACAGATGCGCCAACTCTCGCAGTGCTTCAGGAAGATTCCCGATCCGCGCCGCAGCCAGGGGGGCGGCCACCCTGTGCGGCATGCGCGGGTACGAAGCCATCTTCGATTGGGCCAACGCCTTGGGACAGCAAGCCCGCGAACGTTTTGACTGCCGACGGGAGAATGGACGCTATGTCGTTCCCAGCGAATATGTGATTCGAGACTGCCTCGTGCGGATTGAGCCGGGAGCGCTGGATCGGGCGCTCAATGAGTGGAACCAGGCTTGGGCCACCCAAGACGAGGCGCTGGCGATGGAGGGCAAGACGATGAAGA
>Ga0114966_10000056_pt1 | contig 95979 bp, 116 predicted proteins | sample M_130207_XF_Meta_FD_87029 | JGI IMG/M metagenome (GOLD analysis project Ga0114966, IMG submission 87029) | Freshwater microbial communities from Lake Montjoie, Canada to study carbon cycling - M_130207_XF_MetaG | ecosystem: Environmental > Aquatic > Freshwater > Lake | place: Lake Montjoie...
ATTTACATTAAAAATAATATAATACTTAAATCAATATTTTATTTAAACAAAAATAAAAGAGATTTTACTTTATAATAAAATTAGTAAGAGTATAATTAATACTAATTAAAAACATATAATGTAATTTCTATTTTTTAAAAAAAATAAAAATAAAACTTAATTAAGTTCGTTTTTTAAAATGAATAATGAAGAGATTTTAAATAGAATTTGTGCGTGAACTTAAACGCAACAATTTGCGTTGTGTTCTCAATAGTGCAGTTTTACGTTTATGGCATAATGGACATAAAGCTTGTAAATTATGTGATTCAGTTAATCCACCATCAGCATATTCATGAATATGATCAATTTCAAATAAACGTCTATCAAGAATTCCACCCATTCGGCATTTAACTCCGCGTCCTCTTGCAATACCTATAGCACATTTTCCACCTTGTCTATTAAATATAATCTCTCTTTCTCTTTTATTAGAAACTATTCTTGAACGTGGGTTTTTAAAGTACATTTAGGTGTTTTCTAACTTACTTCTTTAAAAAAGAAATAGGTTAAAAGTTATTTTATCCGTTTTTAAGCTCTACCATCATGTTTACTATTTATAACTTTACAATCTCCTGCATTTGTATGTTCATATCCTGGAGGGCAAGGAGCATTAACATTAGAATTAGGTAAGAATCCTTCTCTTTTAAATAACATATATAACCCAAATAAGAATATTAACCCACTAATAATATACGACGTACTCATTTTTATTATTTACGTAGCATTTTATGCATCATTACATGGACACCAGCGAATACTAAGGCGTGTACGGCTAGAGGAGGAAGAGGTCCTACGCTAGGAAGAGATACAAGTACTCCGGGAGAGCATACATAGAAAGTGAGGGCGGTCAATAATACATACATCCACATTCTTGTTTTTATTTAAATACGAACGAAAAAAAATTCAAAAACGGATTTTAAAAGTTTTTATTCGTTGGAACGCACATACAATAAAAATGGCACTACAACAAGTTCTTAACGTACCTCGTCGTTTTGATGAACTACTAAATTTGGTAAATAAAGGAGCACTACGCGCTGCTATGAATAGTGTTCTATATAATAAACAACCTCTAACTCAATTTATATTATTTGTATATCAATCGGGAATTAAATATGAAGATACAGTAGCATTTCGAGTTGAAGAACTTGTTCCTGGAACTAATATTCAAATTTCTGACTATGTTTATAGTGAAGAATTTTATAATGAATTGATTGGTAAAGGTGTACCTGAACTAAAGTTTCGACTATGGAGTAGATATACAAAAAATTCTGGTCTTGTTCGTGAACTAATGCTAGAAATTAAGAGAGCTACTTTTAATCCATCTGTTGCTACAGAATCAGTATCGGAACATAATTCTTTGCCCGATCTTGAATCTATTGGTGAACGTCTATAAAACTTCAAAACCATTTTTTATTTGGGTACTATTTTAGAAGGAGGATTTTCTCTTGTACCACTTAAAGGTACACATTCTTCTCTACCATTTTTAATAGATTCAATAAATCCTTCAGGACATCCACTAGCACCATGATTAGCAAAAGATTCATAAGCAAAATAACATGATTTCATTACAAGATGTAAAACAAACGCAAATAATAATGCATGAACTACATATACTGTTGATTTTTTAGAACTTTTGGAAGGTAAAGTTACTAAAACACCAGGAATAAATCCAACAAATAATAGTGCTGCAACTAAGGATCTCCACATTTATTACTTACTTCATAAAAGTTTTACGTATCCAATTTCTATCTTTTTTGAAAGTTTTGGATTTTGTAGGTGAAGAATTTTTTGTGTATACTGAAATAGCATTTAGTTTACGAAATGTACTTAATGCACCTTCTTTTTTAACAACTTTTCTTAATGCTGAATGTCTTGAAGTTTTAGATTTTTTTACAGAATAACCTCTTTTTTCTAAATCTCCATGTTTTAATTCACCTATACCCATAGAATGATGTTTTTGACGCCATGTTTTTCTTCTTCTTTTCCCTGCTTTCATTACATCTAATCTTTTCATTCCACATGGTGAAGGCATATTTATATATTATTATCATAATTTTTTTGATTAGGACATGATGAACATTTTGTAACTTTTTTAACATTTGTATACAAAAATAATCCACCTATTACAAAAACAATTAATATTAACCAATACCACATTTCCTTACTATAAAAATCATAATAAAGTTTTCATATACTAAACTTATTTATTGTAAAGCAAATGGGTATACCATATTATTTTATGTCATTAATTAAATCACATTCAGGTATAATACGAACTATAAAAGATCCTTTGAAAGTTGATATTTTATGTATAGATTTTAATTGTTTAATTCATAAATATTTGAAAGACAAAGATCCAATTGAAAGTGTAATTCAAGGATTAAAATTAATTATGGAAAATATATGTAATACTCAAGAAATTATTATAGCATTTGATGGATTAGTTCCATATGGAAAAATTGTACAACAACGTTATAGAAGAATGCATTTAAAAGATTCAATAGATGAATTTGATAGAAATCAAATTTCTCCTGATACACCATATATGAAAAAATTAGAAAATGAATTACAAAATAAATTTCCGAATATAAAAATTTCACCTACTCAAAAATCAGGTGAAGGTGAACACAAAATTTTCCGTGAACTTCGGAAATTAAAAGATTTAAAATCTATTTGTATTTATGGTTTGGATGCTGATCTAATTTTGTTATCATTATATCATCATAATTTAGCAAGTGAAAATATGTTTTTATTAAGAGAAAGTATTGAAATGCATTCTGAAGGTGAATTTTCAATTCTAAATTGTAAATTATTATCTACGATTTTACCATTAGATATAAAACAATATTTAGTTTTATGTATCTTATGTTTTGGTAATGATTTTATGCCTAATTTAGCATTATTTTCTCTTAGAGATGGTGGATATGAAAGAGCATTACATATATATACTAAAATTGGGAAACCTGATTTATTAACTGAAGATGGTCGTCATGAATTTCTAAAAGAATCATCAAAATATGAAATAGAATTTTTACAAACGAAATTAAGAAAAAATTCATTTGAAAGAACAATTATTCATTCTAATCCAATACTAATCTCAAAAAAATATTATTTACATAATTTAGATGGTGTTAAAAATATTGATAATGTTGTTATAGCATATTGGAAAACATTTCATTGGACTTTAGATTATTTTATGAATAATAAACCTTTAAATTGGTCATGGTCTTATCCATATTCGGACGCGCCATTAATTAATGATATTATACAAATATATGAAGTTCAATGTGAAAAATCACCATTAAAATTCACAATTACAGATCAATTAAAATTTATATTACCTTCAAATTCATTAAAATTAACAAAACGTAAACCTATATTTAAAGATGAAATTTATAGTCAAACAAGACCTATATGGATAAAAAGACACGATTGGGAAATGAAACCTGCCATATCTCTACCGTGGAATCCTAATTCTATCTTAACTTCAATCTCCCCCCTTTAAAACCTACATTAGTAGCTTTAGCTATATTTTCAACATTAAAACTATATACACTTGTAGGTATATGTCTAATATTATCAGGAATTAATATTTTAATATCATCTTCTTCCATTTCAATATTAAAATCTTGTTCTTTAGAATTCCAATAACTATTATTAATTTTTTGTAATTCATAAGCAAGATGTTTTAACATCATAGCTTCACCTGTCATTTCATACGCCCAATTTCTAATTAAATAATTAATATATTGTTCACGAAATGCTCTCCCTGAAACATTTTTAGTATTATTTTGTAAAAGTTCCAAGGCATCTTTAACTGTTTGAATAATAGGTTTATCTAATTTTTTATTTACTGAATTATGTATTCTTGTAGCAAACATAAATAAATCCTTTTTGGAGTTTAGGTATGTGGGATAAAGAGATTTATAAGATTCATACATTTTTTGAAAATGTTCTTTACAGAATCTACACGATATAGTTTGACCGAATAATTCTATTGTACGCATACATATTATTTTTTCTTCGTGTGTTGGATTATCAGGATAACATACACTTATAGAATGTAAAGCCATCCATCCCATTGGACCCCAAACTGCTGTCATTTTAATAAAACTTATATTAAGGTGAAGAAACAAATCCAGCTGAAATAGCATTACTTACAATTTTTCTTGCTATTTCGGGGGGTGTATTGGGATTTAATTTCATATTTGAATCTTGAACTAATTTATCTAATTCTGATTTCTTTAATTTATGTAACTTTTTCTTTAACGTTTTTTTTAATTTTTTATGGCCTTTTGAAGTTAATAACTTCAATGTATGTTTTTTCATTCCGGGTTTTAAGGGAGTAGGTTTAGCAGGATCTTTAACATCTTTAATTCTTTGAGTTTTTTTCAAAATACTTTTCAAAGGTTTCTTTCCGCCCATAGGTTGTTCTGTTTTTGTAGGAATTGATGGCGGAGGTGGAGAGCCAACTTTAGTTATTTTAACAGTTTTAGTATCAGACATATTCTTTTATTAAAAACGAATGAAATTATTGATTTAGAAATATTAGGCATATAAACTTATAACAAATGGATTGGGATGCAATTCGTTGTTTCTTTAATAAACAAGGTCCTCAAAAATTAACTGAACATCAAATTGAATCATATGAAGATTTTATACGTAATAAAATTCCTTTAATTATAACATCTAATCCGCCAATAATTGTATGGCATGAACAAGATCCTATAAGTAAAAAATATAAGTATGAATTTAGATTATCATTTGAAAATGTTTCATATTTAAAACCTAGAATTCAAGAAGCTACTGGACGTATTAAACCTATGTTTCCTCAAGAAGCAAGAATTAGAAATTTTACATATTCGGCACAAATGTTTGTAGATGTAAGATTTATTACTCGTGCATATTATGGTGAAAATCTTGGAAAATTTGAAGAACAAGTTCGTATATTTGAAGGTATTTCATTAGGAAAAATTCCAGTAATGTTGGGATCTTCACTATGTATTATGAAAGATTATCCTATGTCATTTGAAGAATTAGGTGAATGCTCAAATGATCCATTTGGATATTTTATTATTCATGGATCTGAAAGGACTATTTTATCACAAGAAAAAGTTTCAGATAATCGTATTATGGTGTTTACAGCAAAGAAATCTATGACGAAATATACTTATTCTGTAGAATTTAAATCTTTACACGAATCATTTACTATGCCACCAAAAAAATTAGAAATTAGATTATCAAATAAATTTAATGGATTTGGTTATCCTTTACATGCTTGTCTACCAAGATTCAGAGAAGAAATTCCAATTATGGTAATGTTCAGAGCTATTGGATTAGAAAGTGATAAAGAAATATGTGAATTAATTTGGGGTAATTCGAAAGATCAATATGATACTTTACAAGCATCATTCTATGAATGTTCTGATATAAAAGTATATACGAAAGATGATGCGATTGAATATTTATCTCATCATTTACAATATTCTACTACAATGGAAGATAAGAAAGAATATGTACGTATTTTATTAGAATCTGAATTATTGCCTCATGTTAAATTTGCAGGTGAAGAAATATCAAGAGAAACTTTATATGCTCGTAAATCTCTAATTATTTCTAATATGATTCGTAAACTAATATTAACTAATCAAGGAAAAATTACTCTGGATGATAGAGATGCTTATCCAAATAAAAGAATTGTTACTACTGGTGCTTTACTAACTCATTTATTTCGTCAATTATTTCAAAAAGTATGTAAAGATATTAGAGGTAAATTCGTTCATGAAATTAATAATGATTCATGGAAAAAAGGTACTGCTCCAAGACCTTTGGAAGTTCTAAATATTAATAATCTTTATAAAATTTTGAAAGTTTCAACTATTGAAGGTAAATTAAAACAAGCTTTAGCTACTGGAAATTTTACTGTTCAAGGTGTTGGTCCTGCTTCAAATGTTTCAAGTGCTACTAAAATTGGAGTTTCTCAAGTTCTAAATAGATTATCTTATTTAGCTACTTTGAGCCATTTAAGAAGAATTCAAACTCCAGTAGAAAAATCAGGGAAATTATTAGCTCCTCGTAAATTACACGGAACTTCATTTGGATTTGTATGTCCTGTAGAAACACCTGAAGGTCATTCTGTAGGCATTGTGAAATCTATGTCAATGCTAACATCAATTTCACAACATACACCTGGTATAAGTATAATTATACAATTAAGATTATTAAATTATATTAATTTCATTACAGATTTTAAATCTTTAATTAGTGGTATACCTATATCAATTAATGGTGTAATTATTGCATCAACGATTGAACCTAAGAAATTATATGATCATTTGAAATTGCTTAAGAGTACATTTATTTTACATCCTCATACAAGTATAGTATGGAATATTATGGATAATGAATTTGCAATTGAATCTGATGGTGGAAGAATTGTAAGACCTTTATTTAAAGTTTCTGAAGGTAAAATTCTAGATCCTCCTAAAAACAAAGATGATTGGAATGAATGGATAAAATCAAATATTGAATATATTGACGCAGGCCAAAGTGATATTATTCGTGTAGCAATGTTTCCTTCTGAAGTTTCAGAATTTCATACACATTGTGAAATTCATCCTAGTTTAATGTTAGGACATATGGCTTCGACAATTCCAATGTCAGATCATAATCAATCTCCTCGTAATACTTATCAATCTGCTATGGGTAAACAAGCTATGGGATTATACGCTCGCAATTATGCTAAGAGATTAGATAAGAATGGTTATGTATTATGTAATCCTATGCGTCCATTTGTAGAAACAAAAATGATGAATGTCTTGAAAACTCATGAAATGCCATTTGGTTATAATGCTATTGTAGCTATTGGAATATATTCAGGATATAATCAAGAAGATTCTGTAATTTTAAATAAAGCTGTATTAAAAAGAGGATTGTTCAGATCTCTATATTATACAATTTATAAAGATGAAGAACATAGAAATGTAGCTTCAGGTAAAGAAGAGAAATTTACTAAACCAAGAAAAGAAAATACGAAAGGATTTAAATCTTCATCTTATCATGCTGTAAATGAAAATGGTATTCCTATTTTACATACAAAAATCAAAGAAAATGATGTTTTGATAGGAAAAGTAACTAATTTGAAACAAGATCAGCACGGCTACACTTATCGAGATTCATCAACAACTCATAAAAATGCTGAAGAATGCCGTATTGATGGTGTATGGCAAGACAAAAATTCAGATGGTTATCCATTTGTAAAAGTCCGAGTTGTATCAGAACGTGTACCTGAAATTGGCGATAAAGTTTCATCAAGACATGGTCAAAAAGGAACTTGTGGAATTATTTTGAATGAAGAAGATATGCCTTTTACTGCAAGTGGATTAAGACCTGATATTATTATGAATCCTCATGCAGTACCTTCTCGAATGACTATAGCTCAGCTCATGGAAACGATGTTTGGTAAAGTTTGTTCAATGACAGGAAATTTAGGTGATGGAACGCCATATTCACATTTAAAAATTGAAGATTTACGTAAACATATGGTTTCTTTAGGAATGCATCCATATGGAAATGAACTACTTTATAATGGCCAAACAGGAGAAATGATGGAAGCTGAAATATTTATGGGTCCTACATTTTATCAAAGATTAAAGCACATGGTCAAAGATAAAACTCATTCAAGGGCTAAAGGTCCAATTGTTTCATTAACTCGTCAACCGTGTGAAGGAAGAGCTAGAGATGGTGGTCTAAGAGTAGGTGAAATGGAACGCGATTGTATGCTTTCACATGGCACAGCAATGTTTACAAAAGAAAGATTAATGGATGTAAGTGATCCATTTAGTACAGGATTTTGTAAAAATTGTGGTGTATTGGCAGTTGTAAATAAAGAAGCTTCTCTATATGAATGTGGAACATGTGGAGTAAGAACTGAATTTCAAATGAAAACAATTCCTTATGCAATGAAATTATGGACACAAGAACTAGAAGCAATGCATATTGTTCCTAGATTAGTATTTGAATAGATTTACATAATTACAACTAACTATTTATAAAATGACTATTGTGAAATTAAATGATGATTATCAATACAATCAAATAACTATTGATATTTATAAACTTTTTAAACTTGAAAATGTATTAGAGTATTCTTACGAGAATCATAATACATGGAAAATAATTTTAAATGATGATCTTAAATTAGCTAATGAAAATATTTATTTTATTATAGATACACTTTTTCAAGATGCATTTGGCCATTGGGTCTTTGAATCTGCAATTTATTTACCCTTATTTAAAAAATTAAAAGAAACTTATCCGAATATAAAATTAGTTCTTAAAGAAGAAAAAAATTACAAAAAACTATTCTGTAAATATTTTAATATAGATTCAAATGACATTGTGTATATTATAGAATCTAATAACATATCATTTTTTCCTTCGCCTATAACTTGTTTAAATGATCAAGTTATAAGTGAAACATATAAAAATCAGATTTTTAAGTTTAAAGAGTTTTTTGTAGATAATAACAATATTAAAAGAGATTTGTTAATTATGCCAAGACAAACAAAAGAAAATTACAAAAATAATGATAGAGTACATAATATTCAATACTTACTTGATAAATATAAAGATAAAGCTTATATTCTAAACACCGATGAAATTACAGATTTAAAAGACCAAATAGATTTAGTGCAATCAAGTAAAAATATATTTTTGACTGAAGGATCTCCATTTTTTGTTAATAGCTTTTTTTGCAAAAACAAAAATATTTATTCAATACATCATAATCATTCAATTGTTAATAATCATTATTTTAGTAAAAACAGATTTATGTGTGAGCTTATTAAATCAGAAAATAATCTGAAAGAAGTACATGAATTGCATCAATCTACTATAAATATAGATATTTAAAGATAACTAGTACTAAATTAGTAAACAAATGCTAATTGATATACAAAAAGTTAAAGTTTTTTTACAACAACACGATATTCATATTACTGGAATTCTTCATGTTGGTGCTCATGAATGTGAAGAAAAAGGTGCTTATAACAATGTATTAAATATTAACGATGAAGATATTATTTGGGTGGATGCAAATGACGATCTAACAAAAAGAAATATACAAAGAAATATTCCCAATTGTTATACTTCTGTATTAGATGAGTTTGAAAGAACAGCTATTTTTAATATAACTAATAATGGACAATCGTCAAGTATTTTGGAATTTGGTACACATGAAAAAAATTATGGATGGTGTAAAGTTATAGGTAAAAGACAAGTACAAACTCAAACACTAAGTAATTTTTTCTTAACTAATAATTTAGATCCTAAAAAATATAATTTCTGGAATTTTGATATTCAAGGTGTAGAATTACAAGTATTTAGAGGTTCTCAAGAATTACTTCAATATGCTGATGCTATATATGCAGAAGTTAATACAGAAGAAGTTTATAAAAATTGTGGGAAATTACATGAAATTGATGAATTGTTAGAAAAACATGGATTAAAAAAAGTAGCATTAGATATGACAACAGAAGGATGGGGTGATGCGCTTTATCTAAGATCTAAATAATATTTATTATTAATAACAATGGCAAAAAAATCATTTAAATGTGGTGGTAGATTCTGTAATCATTTTTTTAGAAATGTCCCAATAAGTCAATTATGTAAAAAGAATGATTTATGTTTTGATTATTCTTATTATAATCAACTTATTGAATTAGGTATACCTTTATTCATTGGAACAAAAACTTTTAAAGAAACAACATTAATAAATGATAATAATTTTTTGAGCTTATTAAATGATTCTATTCAATTAGAAACTAATGTTTTATTTGAACATCAAGATATTTACTTTCAAACTAAAGAAATATCTATTTATTTACAATCATACTTATTTAAAATTAAAAACTTAATTATTCAAAAGAATCCTTTCAAAGAAAGATATGAAAATAATAATGATGTTTTTATGCATGTAAGATTAGGTGATATTCAACAATATAATCCTGGCCTAAATTATTATTTAAAAGCATTAGAAAATCTTACTTATGATAAACTATATATATCATCAGATTCACCTAATCATCCATTAATTCATGAATTAAGAAAAAGAATTCCTAATTCAGAAATTGTTTTTTTAGATGAAATTAAAACTCTGCAATTTGCAAGTACATGTAAAACAATAATTTTATCACATGGAACATTTTCTGCTGTAATAGGATATTTAAGTTTTTATTCAAATGTTTTTTATCCATCATTCAAAAACATGAAAATATGGCATGGAGATATTTTTTCAATACCTAATTGGAATTGTGTTGAGTTTTAATGGTATTTGATATTTAAATATAAATGCCAAATTATAACTGGAAAATTTCTTCTGGAAATCGTCAAGATGTAATTGATTATATTATAAAAATGAAAGAAGTTGGAAAATTCAGTGTTATAGATATTGGAGGAACTGCAAATAATTGGTGTTCGAAATACTGTGATGCTATTGTTGACTTTAATACACCTTCAGGAATAAGCGATGGTATACGTTTTTTTAATATGGATATAACACATCCAGACAGTTATACTGAGATTGAAGAATATATTAAAGATAATGGAAAATTTGATTTTGCTATATGTACACATACCTTAGAAGATATAATGAATCCTGGATTTGTTATTGAAAAAATATGTAAAATATCAAAAGAGGGATATATTGCTGTTCCAAGTAAGTATAGAGAAATGTGTAGAATCGAAGGAAATTGGAGAGGTTATATACATCATAGATGGATTTTTATTAATCAAAATGAAACATTTACAGGATTTCCTAAAATTAATTATATTGAAAAAGAAGAAAAATTTGATAGAATTTCTGATTCATCAAATGAAAAATGCGATTTGTCATTTTACTGGAAAGATACGATTGATTTTAAATATATAAATAACAATTATTTGGGCCCATCAGTAAATGCTGTTATTAAATATTATGACGATCTTCTATTTTAACATTATAAAGGATTTGAATATAAAATGTTTAGTCGTATACAAAAAATTAAAGAAAAGGGGTATTCTCCAGATTTAATACTAGACATTGGTGCGCATAAAGGATTCTGGACTAAAGATTGTAATAGAATATTTAATTGCAAGTACATGTTATTTGAAGCAATTGATTATCCTGAATTAAAAATGATAGTTTCACAAAATAAACAAGTATATAATATTTTACTAAATGATAAAGAAGAAGAAGTTGATTGGTATGAAGCTAGAAATACAGGAGATTCAATGTTTTGTGAAAAAACAAAGCATTTTATAAATTGTAAACCTATTAAAAAACAAACTACTACACTTGACATAATTTTTAAAAATATTACTATACCAAATGAAATTTTTATTAAAATTGATTGTCAAGGTGCTGAAATTCCTATTTTAAAAGGTGGATTATCGTTACTTAAAAATGTAAGTTTTATTCTATTAGAAATTCCATTTTTTGGAGAGTATAATACAAATGTTCCGTCATTTCTAGAACACTTGAAATTTATGGATTCAATTGGTTATGTGTAATATGATATTTGTGAAATGCATTATATGAATGATTTTTTAATGCAAGTAGATATTTTATTCATACAGAAAGATCACTCATTAAATTCAAGTGTACAACAACTGCTATTTTAATAGAATTTTCTTTATAGAATTAAATATGAAAATTGTTGGATTTTTTATTAGACATTTTACTGAACGTGGAACAGAAGTTGCAGTATATGATTATGCAGATTATAATGAAACTATTTTAGGGAATAAATCAATTATTTATTGTTTTACTCCTGAAAAACAACAACAAGTAAGATTTCCGTTAACTCGGGCTTCATATGAAAAATTTAGAAATAGATTCGAAATAAAAGAAATTAATCATTTTAATGAAATTACAGGAATTGATATTTTTTATACACAAACACACGGAGGTCCTGATATTTATAATTTTAATAATCCAGAATGGAGACGTTTTAAAACAATTAAACATTGTGTTTTTGATACTAGATATAAGGAAGCAGATGTATATACTCCTATAAGTTATCAATTAAATAAAAAATGGAATACAACTTATCCAGTTTTACCATATATGGTAAGAATTGGAAATACAACTGAACATTTAAGAAAAGAATTAAATATTCCAGAAGATTCTATTGTTTATGGAAGGTATGGTGGGTTAGATACATTTGATGTTGATTTTGTTAAAGAAGCAATTATTAATGTAGCATCTCAAAATAATAAAAAATATTTTTTATTTATGAATACACCTAAATTCTGTAATTTATCAAATGTTATTTTTCTAGAAGCATCTGCAGATATGGAAATCAAAAGAAAATTTATTAATACATGTGATGTTTTCTTACATGCTAGAAGAGACGGAGAAACATTTGGATTAGCTATTGCAGAGTTTGCAATTTGTTTAAAACCTATATTGGCGTGGAATATTTGTACTGACGATGCTCACTTTCAAATTTTAGGAGATAAGATAATTAAATATGAAAATAAAGAACATTTAATTAATTTACTAAATCAATTTAACCCAAAAGAATTTGATATGTCAAATAATGGTTATCTAGAATATACTCCTGAAAAAGTAATGAAAGTATTTAATGATATAGTGATAAATTAAATATAAAATGAAATTAATTGACGGTTTTGGTTTTTATAATGAATTGGGATTATTAAAGTATAGATTAGATACATTATACGATATAGTTGATAATTTTATTCTAGTTGAAGCAACAACAACTTATATGGGGAATTTAAAAGAATTATTTTATGAAAAGAATAAACACTTATATGAAAAATATCAAGATAAAATTATTCATATAATTGTAGATGATATGCCTGATGCGTCTGATCCATGGAAACCTGAAAATCATCAAAGAAGATGTATTTCGCGAGGGCTCCAAAATTTAAATTTACAAGATGAAGATTTAATTTTAGTTTCAGATTTAGATGAAATTCCAAATCCTAAAATATTATCTGAATTAAAAATAACTGGTTGCAAAAGTATGTTCTCTTTAAACCAAGATCTTTATTACTATAATTTAACAAACTTGGTTAATAATTCGTGGGTACATCCTAAAATTTTTTCGTATTCTTTTTATAAAAATACATTAAAATATGATACAAATTCGTGTAGATTAATGAATGTCCCTATTCTAAATAATGGAGGATGGCATTTAAGTTATTTTGGAGATTCAAGCTTCATATCAAATAAAATTAAGAACTTTGCGCATAAAGAATATAATTCAGAAGAATATACAGATAAATTGAAAATAGAAGAACGAATTAGAAGAAATGTTGCTGTGTTTAATGATAATATAATCTTGAAGAATATACCTATCGACCAGAACCAAAATCTACCACCAAATCATGAATTTCTATTGGAATGTCTATCAATAAATAGTTGAATATTTTGATTACATAATAAAGAACATTCTTCGTTAATTTTTTCATCACTCCAACTCCACCAACAAATTTCTAATAACTTGGAAATTTGTTCTTGCGAAAATCTATATTTAATTAATTTTCCAGGATTTCCGCCAACAATAGAATAAGGTTCAACATCTTTTACAACGTGTGTGTTATTTGCAATTACGGCTCCATCTCCAATTTTTACTCCAGACATTATAGTTACATTTTCTGCTATCCACACGTCATTTCCAATTATTACATCGCCATTTGTTTTTGGATGTCCAACACCATTAAATTTATTAAAAGTACCTTTGCCAATATGTCCAAATGGAAAAGTAGTAATCCAATCAGTTCTATGATTTCCTCCGAGGTAAATATTAACATTTCCGGCAATAGAACAAAACTTTCCTATATTTATATTTGATCCTTCACCCCATGAATGAACTTTTATGTTCTGCATTCCATATGAATGTTTTCCAACACTTTTAATCATTTATATAATTTAAACCTTGAATATCTAAATAATAATAAAATGGCTAGTATTGAAACTTATTATATGTATTTATGCAATGAATCTTCTGATATTAACGAACATCTTCCTACATTAAAAGAGTATGCGTCAAAGTGCAATTCTGTAGTTGAATGTGGAGTTAGAACAATTGTAAGCTCTTATGCATTTGCATTAGGTCTCAAGGGAAATCCTGAAAATAAATTACTTATGGTAGATCCTGAAAAATCTCCAAATATGAACAATTTTTTATTAATGTGTAAAAAAGATGGTATCAATTGTGATTTTTTTCATGGAAGTGATTTAGATTGTCCTTTAGTTCAAACCGATCTTTTGTTTATTGATACATGGCACGTTTATGGACAATTAAAGCGTGAATTGAACTATTGGCATTCATCAGTTTCAAAATATATTATTATGCACGATACAACTGTTGATGAATCGTTGGGTGAAACAATAAGAATGAGAATGAATGCAGAAAAACAATCTTTGGAATTTAATATGCCAATTGAGGAAATTAATAAAGGTTTGTGGCCTGCTATTGAAGAATTCTTAAAAAAACATCCTGAATGGATAATTGAAAAACGTTTTACAAATAATAATGGTTTAACTATTTTAAAAAGAACTTAAATAAATGATATATCTAATTATAACTACATGTATAAACAATAAATTTGGTATTCAAAATTACGAACATCGCAAGAATTTATATTTATATAGTATTCGTAAAACTCTTGAATATATTCCAAAAGATATTAAAGTTATTATAGTTGAAAATAATGGTAAAAGAACAACATATTTAGATGATTTAGGTGTTGATGTTCATTATACAACAAATAATTCAAACATTTATTATCATAAAGGTATAAATGAATTACAAGATATTCATTCTGTAATTCAAACATACAAGATCCAAGATGATGATACAATTATTAAAATGACCGGAAGATATCATTTACTAAACGATTTTTTTGTTAACCTTGTTCTTAATAATGATTATGATGCATATATAAAATATTATAATGTATGTACTTTTAAATATGAATTAAATGATTGTGTTTTAGGATTATATGCTATTAAATGTAAATTCTTAAAACAATTTCAATATAAAAATATGAATAAATCTCCTGAAATAGAATTTGCAGAGTTTACTAGATCTTTAAATCATTGTGAAATTAAAGATTTAGGATTAAGATGTTGTTTTGCCGATAATTTAAAAATTTTAGATGTTTAAAGATGTTCCAAACATTCACCGCCAGATAAGAACGCAGGATTAATATACATTTTCAATCCTTGATTAAATGAGACATGTTCACATGTTTGTGATCCATCATATCTTTTTCCTTTTATTGATGAAGATTTATAAAGAACCATACTTCCGAATGCTGATTCACATGAAACCCATTCAGAATTTTCAGGTATAATATTTTGAAATCTTCTTACAAAATAATGAATATTATTACGTTGTACTAAAGTATTATTTGAATCTAAGAATATTGAAGGTTGTCTTTGTATTTCAAGCCAACAATCAAAATCAATTCCTAATTGTTTAGATCTCAAAGCCCAAATATCATAATATCTTCCTTTTCTATTTGAAGCTATTGCATCCCAATCATCTCTTTGAAAACATGATTGTAATTGTTCTTTGAAATTATCATAAATTTCCAAAGCATTATCTAAATCTAAAAATAAACAATAAGGAAATTCTTCATAAAAAGGTTCAATAAATTCCAGATATTTATTGCGACAATGTGCAATTCTTTTAGTTCTAGAATGTTCTTGAAGATTTCCTAAAGTAATAATATTTATTTTAGGATTGTTTTTAGACCAATTGTTTAAAACTTCTAAAGAATTATCTGTAGAATTAGATTCGATAATAATACATTTATAATCTTCCAAAGAATCAAATATAATTTGTAAATTTTTTGATGTATTCGTCCAAAAATTTACAATATTTCTTGCACAACCACAAATAATTGCTTTCATTTATATTTATTAAATTCTTGAAACCAATATGAAAATTCTAATTTATGAATTTGTGAATTATTTCCTTCAAAAGTATCTAATAATTCTTGTGTAATATCTGACCATTCTTTAACTATTAAAACAGGCAGACCTTCAAATAAAGGATCTAGAGGAGAAGATTTCATAATTGGAATACATCCTAGTACAAGAGCTTCCCATGTTCTATGACAATCTAAGCCATTACCGTGTGGAGAAATTACATATTTATATTTAAGCATATTATTCCAACAAATATTTCTTGTAGTTTTAAAAGGTTCATAAAATACTAAATTTTGAGGTATTTGATTAAAAGCATTTATTCTATCTTGTGCATATCTTGTATTCATTAAAAATTGATAATTTGCATAACATTTTGATAATTTAGGAATTTTCAAGTTTCGTAAATTTATAATATCTTGATATTGTGAAGTAAGAGATTGTTGAGGACCCCATGAATATGCACCTCTTTCTAAAGTATGAAAATCAAGGCCAATAGGTAATTGTCTAAGTTTTTCTGATGGTTCTGTACAATTTTGTGAATACCAACAAATTAATAAAGGATGACCTAATAAAAAAGTAGCTTCATTTCTAATATCTTGAGGAACAGTTGTATCTGAATCTCCAGAAACTAAAACAAATTTGAATTTCAGATTAGGTAAATAATTAACAATGAAATTTCCAAGAGCATCAGGGTGAACATATATAGTTTCGCCATCTTTTTGAGGAAATGTAGTTGGAATTCTACGAGAACCGGATTCAGGATTTTGTATATGATGATCGCATCCAAATAATAAAGAGCGAGAAGCAACTAACATTTTAATTTAATTTATCTTAATTGATTTAAATCTATCATCAACAACAAAATTACCATTAAATGAATCAATTGAAATAATAAAATGTTTATTTTTTAATGTTTGACTTAAATGCCAATAACATACATTTGGATCATCTTTATTCATAATTTCAATAATTGTAATATTTTGAGAACTAAATAACATATTTGTTAGACCAGCTCCATGTGGAGCAACTATTACTTTAGCTTTTGAAAATAATTCAGTTGTTTCATTAAAAGATAATTTATCAAATACTTTCCATTCAATATCATTATAATAACTCTTTAGATTTCCTAGGAATTGATCATGATTTAAAATACTTCTATAAGATTCAGAACGTTTAATTAATATTCCATATTTCTTTTCAAATACTAGTTTTTCAGAAATTTTATTTCTTAATAAATTAATTTTTTGTGGAGATGGATTTCCACATTCAATTTTTTTCATTAAAATGCATTCGTTTATTTCTGAATTGTTAACATTAAATAAAATAGGACTATGAATATCAAACCATTTCAAAAGATTTTGAATAAATCCACTTTGAATACATAATAAAGTAAAATTATCTATATTTATTTGTGATTTTATTTCTAATAAACTTGGTAATCCTTCTGTTAAAAAATGAAAATAATTATGATTCCATTTAAATCTTAATTCAATTACAGATAATGAACCTTGCGGATTTACATTAATTTTTTCAACTTGATGATATCCATATTCAATTTGATGATTTTTAAATAATGTATCACTAAAATTGAATATTCTTTTTAATGATTTTTGTGTTTCTTTTTCATTACATATAAATACTGGCGGTAATCTTTCAAATAAATAAGTATTTGGTTTTTGGGGCAATTCTAAAAATCTAAAAGTATCGTCGTAATTCATTTATATGTAATTAAAAAATTATATATAAATGAGAATTTTACTTAAATTTCCATCAAGAGAACGTCCTCAAAAACTTTTAGAAGTTTATAAAAAATATATTTCTATGGCATCTAATCCTTCATTAATCTATGGATTAATTACTTTAGATTCGAATGATTATACAGCTACTCCTGAATTAATTAAAAATTTAGAAAATGTTCATTCACAAACACAAATAATTGTTGAAATATCAGGATCAAAAATTAAAGCTGTAAATCGTGATATGGATAAAGCTCCAGAATATGATATTATTTTATTAGCTTCAGATGATATGATTCCTCAAATTATAGGATATGATGAAATTATTAGACAAAATATGAAGAATTTATATCCTGATACAGATGGGGTTTTATGGTTTAATGATGGATTGCAAGGATCCAGATTAAATACTTTATGTATCCTTGGAAAAAAATATTATCAAAGATTTGGATACATTTATCATCCTGCTTATAAATCTTTGTATTGCGATAATGAATTTATGCAAGTTGCTTCAAGATTAAATAAACAAACTTATATTGACCAAGTTATAATTAAACATGAACACCATATTACTGGTATAATACCAATAGATCCATTATATGCAATAAATGATTCATATGATAGAGAAGATTGTGAAACATATATTAAAAGATTTAAACTAGGGTTTCCTTAATTATATAATAAGAAATGGTAGAACATATTTTGTATATAAATTTGGAGTATAGAATAGATAGAAAAGAACAAATTATAAAAACATTATCTGAACATTTTCCAGAAGAAATTATTTATAGAATTCCAGGTATATTAAATACAAATTGTCCTGCAATTGGTATTGCTCAAGCACATATTAATGCCCTTGAACACGCCATAACAAATGATTGGAAACATGTTTTAATTATGGAAGATGATATGATATTTAACGAATTTGAAAAGAATTATAAAAAACTACAAGATTTAATGTCTTCATCATATGATGTAATAGTTTTAGGTGGTATAAATGTTGATTATAACCCCGAAACTTCAAAGTTATATAAATGTTCATCTATGGGTGCATATTTAGTTCATCAAAATTATTTTTTAACTTTATTAAATAATTTCAAAGATGGTTTAAAAAAGTTGATTATTGAGGATATTAAATTACAAACTAAGAAGTTTATGTGGAATGTAGATAAAGGTTCTTTAGAAAAAGGTCAATCGTATATTATTGATCAGTATTGGCAACGATTGCAGCAAAAAGATAATTGGTTTATTATTCCGCTATGTTATTCAAAAGAAGATTATTCTGATTCATTAAAAAGAGTAAAAAATTGGGAACCTTATTTCTTGAAATAAGATAAGAGAAAATGCTTAAATTACTTTTATTAGAATTTATAGGTATTATTTTAATTTTATCAACATCTATATTAACTCATTCAAATCCTTATTTTATTGGTTTAGCTTATATGTCTGCCTTATTAATTTCCCATGAATCCCCTGGTCATTTTAATCCTATTTTCTTATTTATGCAATATTTATTAGGTAGAATTCCAGTTAATGAATTCCTTAAATTCCTAAGTATTCAACTCTTAGCTGTAATTGGATTTGTTATTGCTTATAAATACTAATTTAAATATTCTAAACATAAATAAATCAAATGGCTATTTTATTTATTTATGCCGAAAACCCTGATCTAAAAACTCTTTTACATAATCAAGTAAATAAACATAGATATACAGATTCAGGATTTGATATTCCTTTATTAGAACAATATATTAATGAAAATACTGTAAGAGATGGTTATTGTGTTCAATATACATTTAATTTAGGTATTAAAGTTGCTTCTGTAAAAAATAATGTTCCTATGCCTTGTCTTCTTTTACCTAGATCATCATTATCAAAAACTCCATTTCGTATGGCAAATTCTATGGGATTAATTGATGCTGGATATCGAGGTGAAGTGAAAGCTATAACAGATGTTGTGAATTTTAGAACAAATACGAATGTACATATTACTAAGGGCAGTCGTGAATTTCAATTATGTCAACATGATTTCTTACCTTGGAATGAAGTACGCATTGTAAATGCCCTTGAAGAATTACCTCAAGCTCCTGATAATCGTGGCGAAGGTGGATTTGGATCAACGGGGCATTAATGATAAAGAAATGGCATCATGGACAATCGCAAACCAATACGCATTGTAATAAGTCCATTTAAAACCAAATACTAACATGACGAAGAAAACCATGGATCTTAGAAAAGTATTTAATAAAGTATTCGTCGTCGGAAAATACCAAAACATCATTTATTTTTTCTGAATATTTTTTTCTCTTTGTTAATTATAAACAAAAATGGGTGGTGGTTTACAACAAATTGTTGCGTATGGTGCCCAAGACGTATACTTAACGGGTAATCCTCAAATTACCTTCTGGAAAATCCTATACAAACGCCATACGAACTTTGCGATGGAATCTATTGAAGTAACGTTCAACGGCCAAGCTGACTTCAACAAACGTGTAACTGCCGTAATCAATCGTAATGCCGATCTAATGTTCCGCACATATGTACAAGTAGTACTACCTTCTGTTGACGTATCTGCCTCTTCCACCCAAATTGGTGTTGCCGGTACATCTTTCCGCTGGCTAAACTATGTAGGTCACCGTCTACTCAAACAAGTAGAACTTGAAATTGGTGGTCAACGTATTGATCGTCAATATGGTGATTGGATGCAAATCTGGACCCAGCTATCTACGGAACTTGGCCAAGTACCTGCCCTAGATTCTCTAGTAGGTAACACCCACGATCTAACTCTACTCAAAACATCCACGGGTGTAGGTCTTGATGCGACCTGCTCTTCTACGGAAGTAACCCAATCTTGCGTATCTCGTGCTGGTACGCCTGCCAAGACGCTATATGTACCTCTCCAATTCTGGTTCTGCCGCAATCCTGGTCTAGCGATTCCTCTAATCGCTCTACAATACCACGAAGTACGCCTAAACGTGGACTTCGAAACCTGGGAAAATTGCGTATACGCTGAATCATCTGTAGGTGTACCTGTACGCCCTACGGCCCAATCTCTAGCGGCTGCGTCCGTATATGTAGATTACGTATACCTAGACACGGAAGAACGTCGTCGTTTTGCCCAACAATCCCACGAATACCTAATTGAACAAGTACAATACACGGGTGCGGAATCTATTACTTCTTCATCCAACAAAGTACAGCTTAATTTTAACCACCCTGTAAAGGAACTCCTATGGGTAGTACAACGCGATTCCTTCGTTGACTGCTCTTTCCCCCCGTGGCTAGGTGCTGTAGGTGGTCAACAACCTTTTAACTACTCCGATGACTTCTCAACGGAAGGTATTATTATGTCTCTACTAACTCGTGTGGGTGCCAATGCCTCTTCTACTGGTACGGCAGCCGGTCCTTCTATTGGTCTTGGTGTAAACGTAACCCAAGGCAATGTACTTGCGACTGGTCAACAAGGTACGGCTGGCTCAGTTGTTGCTGGTCTTGCGAACGGTGGTGCTGCGGGTGCCTCAGATGCGTTCGATTCAGGTGTGAACTACCTACTTGCCAAAGTAATTCTTGCATCTGGTGTACGTTGCGAAGGCAAGAACCCTGTAGAAGTATGCAAACTACAACTCAACGGCCAAGATCGTTTCACGGAACGTGAAGGTTCTTACTTCGGCACGGTACAACCCTACCAACACCACACCCGTACGCCGTCTACGGGCATTAACGTATACTCCTTCGCTCTACGCCCTGAAGAACACCAACCTTCTGGCTCATGCAACTTTTCTCGTATTGACAAAGCCACTCTACAACTAACGGTATCTCTAAACACGGTACTCGGCTCCAACACTGCCCAAGTACGCGTATACGCTCTAAACTACAACGTGCTCCGCGTAATGAGCGGTATGGGTGGTCTAGCGTATTCCAACTAAATAATTAAATATATAATAATAATATTTAAATAAAAAATATTTAAAGTTTTTTCTAAGAACTTTAAATATTTTTCTTATAACAAACATGCCTCCATCACAAAATAAAAAAACATTGAAGAGAGGTTCACGTAGACAAGTATGGAATGGTTCAGCTGAGAAAACTATGGGTGGATTAGGAAAAGATGATTTAATGAAAAATGAAAGAGGTCGTATTGTATCAAAGAAAAAATGTACAACTATGAAAAATTGTTATAAAGGTTCTGATGATGAAGAAGAACTTCCTGCTAAAAAAGAAGAATCTCAACCTAAAAAAGGAGGAGGATTTTGGGAATCATTATTTTAAATTTTATGATTATAATGTTTTCTACATACAGCAGAATAAGATTCTACTCCACCAACTTTAATTTGATAATCATATTTAATATTTCTTCTTGTAAATATTGCTAATGTACCATCATTACAATCTTTACACAATGCCGATAATTTCTTACATTTATCAGAATAAGGAATTAATTGAAGTATTTGTCCAAAAGGATGTTTTTCAGAATCACCATCTAATCCACCAACAATAACATCTTTTCCAAATTTATCTACCCATAAAAGAACATATTGTTTTAAATCTGGAAAGAATTGTCCTTCGTCAATAACAATAACATCATAATTTAAAACATCATTAGAAAAATGTTCTAAAGTTGAAGAACTTTGGCATAATTCATATTCAAGTGAATGTGAAGATAATTTATTTTCACCATATCTTGTTTCAATGAGAGGTTTAATAACTAAAACTTTTTTATTAATTGATTTTGCTAATTGTATTTTTCTTATAAGTTTTGTAGATTTTCCTGAAAACATTGGTCCAATAACAAGTTCAAGAGACATTTATAATTAAAAGACATGTAATAAATAAATCATTAAACTTATTTAAACGTAAAAAATTAAGATTTATAATAAATATGCCACAATTATTAGTTGAAGCTAAAACTGTTCAAACTGGCGCTGTTCGTACATTAGTTGAAGCTTTAAGATCTATCTTAGTTGAAATGTCTCTTTTGTTCGATAAAGATGGTATAAGAATGGTAGCTATGGATAATACGCGTACAGTTTTAGTACATTTAAGATTACATGCAGATAAATTTGAAAAATTTGAATATAATCATCCTACAGCAAAATTTGTTATTGGTGTAAACACCGATCATTTATATCGAATTGTAAGAACTGCTACAAATGATGATACTCTGACATTTTATATTGATAAAGAAGATCCTAATTCATTAGGAATTATTATGGAAAATCCTGAAAAGAAACAAATTCATAAATATAAATTAAATTTGTTGGACAGAGATGAACCTGATTTGCAATTACCTGATACTGAATTTTCTACTAGAATTACTATGCCTTCTCTAGATTTTCAAAAGATTTGTAGAGATATGACTCTTTTATCAGCAAAAACTATTGAAATTACAAATGTAGGAACTACTTTATCATTCAATTGTAAAGGACATTTTGCTTCTCGTACTACTATTATGGGTGATAGTGAAGATGATTTTAATATACATAAGAAAAGTTCAAGTGAAATTGTAAGTGGTCAATTTTCTTTACCTCATCTTGTTTTATTTACGAAGTGTACGAATTTATGTAATAATTTAGAAATTCATATGAAAAATAGTTGGTTTTTAATGATTCGTTATGTCGTAGCAAATTTAGGTGAAATTAAATTATGTTTAATGCCTTGCTCAACTTAAAAATATACCATTTTTATTATATAAATATAAAGATAATTCAGAAATAAGTTCAAGTGAAAAACACGATATTGTTATAAATTCACATAAAACAAGTAAATTCATAGCATCTTCAATTTTTGTTCCTAATAATTTACTAAAAAAATATGATAAATGAATATCTGATGAAAATGTTCCATTTGTTAATTTTAATTCTGATACTGTAAATATACATACATTTAAGAAAATATGTTGTAACCAAACTAATAATAAACATATAAAAACACCTAATTTAAATTGCCATAATGGATATATTGTATGTGAATATATTATACATAAAAATGTAGTTATACTACATAAAATATGTATTATTATAACAATATAACCTAAAACTTCTCCATCAGTAGTTAACCATTTATATAAAAATCCAATTAGATTTCTTAGAAAATATTCTAAATAATCAATAATTTCTTGTTTATTCATCTTAAATACCTAAGTATAAAAAAAAGTAGTTATTTAAACATTTTATTATCTAGGTCTTGCTTTATGTGCAGTATAAGTAACATCATCAGAAACTTTAAAGTAAGTTAAATTTGAATTCAAATATTTTTTATCCGATACCGTTGTTGTAGTATTCCATAATTTTATGATATGAAATTGACCTTTAGGAGATATGGAAATACCTGCTAAAGTTTCTTTACGATCAATAAGAAGTTCATTAGTAATACAATGTACCATTAGATCTACAAATGAAGTATGTGCTTGTACAGCATCAATTTTTTTTGACCATGCTCCACCATTATTATGTTCAGGTGCTTCCCATAAAGGAGTAAATCCTTTACGCATGAAGAAATACATACCACATTCCCATGCTTCTTTTGGAATTGTATCTATTACTGACCAAAATTGATGTAGAGTTGTAAAATCTGCTACTTTAATATATCCTTTTATTGAATAATCTTTATTTTCAGGATCATGATACCATAAAACCCATACATATGGAAGTTTTATGGTTTCAGAGGACATTTTGTTATAATCTTTAAATAGATATTAAAAAACGAATTCGTTTTACATTTATAAATATTATCTTTACACAAAAATATGGAATTGTCAGCTGCCCTTCTATATTCACTAAGATATATTCCTAAACTTAGTTTACCTCAAGTAATTATTGAAAATATATCAAAATTAAGATTAGTCCCTGCTGCATATAATAAACCTATTCGTGCATCACTAAAACCTAGACATTATGAAAAACCTGAAGATAAAGAAAATTGGCGAGAAAAAGTTCTTGTTGATTATGTTCGTAGAATTAGAGAAACGTCAGATAAAGAATATGATGAAATATTCAGTATATTTAATAAAATTGCTCCTTCATCATTAGATACTTTATCGCAAGAATGTTTGAAAATTCTTAAATCTAGAGATAGAGATTTTAGATTACGAGTAACGACTTTGTTGTTTGATAAGGCAATTAAAGGTTCTATGTATGCGAGTATTATGGCAGATTTAGCTTTGAAACTAAATTCAGAAATTCCTGAAGTTTCAGAAGATTTGAATATGCATACTAAAATGTTTGGATCATTATATGATATGAATGAAACTCTTGTATTTCCTACAAGCGATGATCCTGATTTTGATAATAAAGTTATTGCATGGTCTAAACAAAAAGATGTTAGAAGAGGTTATTCTAGATTTCTAACACATTTATATATACGTAATCTAGTTAATGGACAAATCCTTCACGAATCTATGAACAAAGTTCTAGGTGATTTGGATGATACTGTTCTAAAACCTAAAAGTGAAAAAACGGAAGAGAATGTAACACAATATGCAGATTTCTTATTTGAAAATGCAAAAATACTTCCTAAAACAGCTGTAGAATTGAGAGGATTAATACAAGTACGTATTGATACAATTCTTAAAAAACCGAAGACAGATACCACTTCATTAAATATGAGATCCAGATTTAAATTAGAAGATACGTTTAAATGCGTTCAAGCATCGTAAATTCTAACATTTAAAGATAAATAAAATGGCTCTTCCTTCAGCAGCAGTACTATTAAAAGTTACTGAAGTTGCAATAAATGAAGATAAACCTATTTATTTTGATTATTATAGAGATTCTCTAGAAAAGAAATGTTGTATTGGTGTTCTTCAAGACAAAACTAAATACCTTGCGAAATCAAATGATGAATATACATCAACGATTCAACAAGTTTTTAAATGTGAATCATGTTATATTGTAATGACTGAAAATAGTTTATATGTAGTTGATGCTGGAATACTTATAAAACGCGTATTATCATCTTCAGAAGATAAACATGAATAATAATAATGGATTTTCCACCACCACATTATATTTTATTTGAACCTTTAAATGATCGAGAAACTTTTAAATTATGGAATGAATATAAAGTTAAATATGGAAATAATTGTGAATTTGATGAAATAGATGGATGTAATTTTTTTTCATCAGAAGAATTCACGCCTTTATTTGATACATGGATATCAAAAATTCCTATAAAACAATCAACAAAAATACGTGTATTATTAATATGGCATTCTGAATTTTTAACGTTTGCATGTCAACAAATGCTAAGAAGAAAACTAGAACAAAAATCATTTAAAAATAGAGTATGGTTTCATGTAGAAAATCCTACAACTATTCAATCTGCAATTATTAGTAGATGTATTACAAAACGAATTCCAACAACAATTACTTATCCTGAATATAAAAATGATTAGATTATTTACTGATGGAGCATGTAAATCTAATGGGAAATCAAATTCTAAAGCATCATATGCATATTACTTTCCTGAATATAAGGAATGGTCATATGCTGCAAAAGTTCCTGAAGATGAACAACAAACAAATAATCGAGGTGAATTAAAAGCTATTTATGAAGGTATTTTAAAAGCAATTGAAAATTCAGGTAATTCATCAGAATTTACTTTACATATTTATACAGATTCGACATATTCTAAAGATTGTTTAACAAAATGGTTACCTGGATGGTTAAAAAATAATTGGAAAACTGCTGAAGGTCAAGATGTTAAACATAAAGATTTAATTGAAGGTTCAACAAAATTATTAGTTAAATTTAAAAGTTATATTATTACATGGATTAAAGCACATACAACAAATACAGATGAATTATCATTAAATAATTCTATTGTTGATAAAATGGCAACTGATGTTTTATTACCACCAAAAGAAGGCATAAAAATAATTGAATCTAATGAAAATATATTTAAAGGATTAAATTTAAGAATTATGGGTCCACCGTTAGAACAAGATATTATAACAAAATGGTGTTTAAATAATCTTAATGAATTAAATCAACATTATTTAAAAGTTGCTTTATTCAGTGCATTTCAAAAAACTTTAAAAGATAAAGGATATGATACAGAAATACAAATTATTAATAAAAATAAATTTATTAGATTAAAAATGAATTCTTTGAAAAAAGATGAATTAATTATTATAAAACAAGAATGAGTGCAATAGTTTTCTCATCACCTACATGCGAACCTTGTAAAGCCCTTAAACCCGTATTTGATGATTTAAAAGAAGAATTCAATAATATTAATTGGGCATCGGTAAACATTAAAGAAGATCCTACACAATTAACTCAACTTTATGGAATTAAACAAGTTCCAAGTATGGTAGTTATAAGTAAAGATGGTACAACTAAAACTTATACTGGAAGAGATGTTGCTACATATTATAGATTAGTAAGATCAATTACTTAGATATTTCTTCAGTAACTAAAATACCATTTTTATATGCTTCACATACAAATTCATCACCATCTTCAGAATTATCTTGTGAACATTTAGCTCCACTTGGAGGAGCACCACCAACTCCTGGACTCATAGGTGGCCTTGAACTACTACCATAATTACTTTGAGTAGCTCCACCCATTTGAGGATTTAAAAATGGAGCATTAGCAGGAAAAGCTTTTGATACTGTTAACCATGCAAATATACCAATTAATGCCCCCCATACTAAAGCTACAAATTTCCAAATAGCACCACTTTGATAATATTTTGAACATCCACCGCCATAAAATGATATTAATTGTAATAAATATATTACAGCAAATCCAATCCAAATAGATAAGTTTTGTCCAGGACTACGAATAGTTGAAGCAAAAATTGTATAATATGTCATAATAGCACTTGAAGAAACTATGTTCATAGGTAAATAAGTATTTTCAAGATTTTCCATACCAGGAATTGTACACCATGCTAAAACATCAGAAGCTTCAGAGCCAGAAGGAATTACACTTGCGCCTAAAGCTTTACCTAAAAAGAAATTTAATACAATTGCAATAAAACCAACTAAACTACCAATCGAATATCTTAATTCTTGTCCAATTAAATCTGCTATAGCTCCAAAAGTAATTAATCCAAATGGAATAAAATTAATTAAAGCAAAAAATAAAGTTGCAAGAATACTTCCAATGCCAGTAAATCTTTGAGGATTATAAGCTCCAAATGATAATACTCCAAAGAATAACATACCACCAATAAGTGATAAAATAACTGTTAGAGCTATTGCATATGGATCGTCCATTCTTATTCCTTATATTAAAATAAGTTAATTATATTTCGTTGATAAATAATAACAATGTCAATATATTCGAAACAAACATCATGGTCCGGACAATGTTCAGGATCAAATCAATCTCCTATAAATTTATCGCAATCTATTGCAAAACCTTGTAATTTATCATGTGATTTTAAAATGGATGATGGTCAAGCTATATCTGCTGGATGTATGATTTCAGATGAAGGTTTTATTTTAAATGGTAATTTAGGATCCTGTAAATTCAGAGATACACCTTATCAATGTACTGCATTATTAGTTAATCATCCAAGTCATCATACTTTGGAAGGTTCACCTGCAGATGGAGAAGTTATAGCTTTATTTAATAGTCCTACAGGCGAAAAATTATGTGTTTCATCATTATTTAAAGTTTCATCATCACAAACACCATCCTTAAAATTCTTTCAACAATTTATTCCTTATGGATCATCAAATCAAATTGCCCTAAATGATTGGTCTTTAAAACAAATGGTTCCAAGTGATGGATCTTATTATACATATGAAGGTTCATTAATAATTCCTGATTGTTCACCATGTGAATGGGTAGTATTTAAATCTATGATAAATATAGATCAAGGTGATTTTGCTACATTAGTAAGAACTGCCCAAGCTGGATCAAGAAATATACAACCTTTAGGAACTCGTGAATTATTTTTTAATGATTCTAATACTTCTTCATCATATCTACCTCATGATAATAAAACTTATTTAGTTATGAGACCTTTAGGTAAAAATAAAAATAAGAAACCCGAACCTTTGAAAAAAGCAGATTTGAAAACTACAGAAGCAAAAGAAAGAGCACAAGAACCTTCAACTTTATCAAAAACTACGAAAGCAGTTTCTGAAGATCCTAATACATATATAATTTGGTTATTTAATATTTTATTTTTAGGTGGTGCTTTATATCTTTTATATACATATTCAGGAAAAATACATATTTTAACTTATATTTATAACTTTTTCAGAAGATTGTTTGGTAAACCTGAATTTATTATTCCTGTAAACATAGAAGAATTACCTACTCCAGTACAATAAAAAATGTTATTAATATTTAGTTGCGCCAATACGTATCTTCGGCTTCTTCATCTTCATCTTCTGATGAAGGAGCTTTATTAAATTCTTCTTCGGTCATTTCCTTTTCAGGTTTAGGTTTCTTAGTTTTACGATTACAAACAACTTGCCATTCACCTTCACCATCATCTTCCATCTTAACTTTAATTTCTTCATTTAATGGAATATTAGATGAAGGTTTCATTGCAGTTGGAGGACGACGTTTCCTAAAATGACTAAACGGATTAGTCGCTTTAATAAATTCATTTTCTCTTTTAATACGTTCTTCACGAATAGTTTTACGCATACCGTCTATTCTCTCTTCCTCTTTTTTTTTACCCCAATCAATAGCATGAGTAGCAAAACTTATTTTAGGTTTACTAGTATTATCGGCAGCTGAATTAATTAATTGAGGAAATAAATTCGAGTTAGTACTCCCATTCATTTCTTCAACTTTTTGTTGTTGTTGTTTTTCACGTAAATGAGGGGGGATATAATTCATTTTTATATTTTTGTAATACTAAATTTTAAATTAATAAATAATTTCCGTTTTTTAAGAAATGGATTGAATTTAATCCTTTCAAAATTTCTTAGTAATAAAAAATGGTATATGGAATTAATATTTTACAAACTGGAATTTTAAATGAATTAGTTATTCCATTAAAAACACCAGATGTTTTAGAATTTATTCGTAAGAAATTAAAGAATCAAAATATCCAATTTCAAGGAAAAATTCAAGATCCTTTAAAAGAAGATAGATATTTAAGTTTATTTGCAAGAATTTCAGATGAAGAAGGTGAAGATATTAATCAACATATGCTTCCTTCACCATTTGATGAAGAAACTTATTCCGGTTCTATGGTTATTCTAGCATCTTTGAATGATAAAGATGACTATGATAAATTGGCATCAGAATATACGGACTTAAAAGTATCAGAATATGAAACTTTGTATAATGAATGGTCATTTAATAATATTGATGAAGTTGAAGAAATAGATGAAGAGAATGAAGAAGAAGTTGAGAGTATTGTTATTGAAGAAGATATTCCTAAACTTGTAAAAACAATAAAACCATTAATTATTCAAACTAAAGATGTATTTATACAATGTCCAATTCGCTCAAAAATTATTGAAAATTTTAAGGATTTAATATCGTCAGAAAAATCTATAGAATTAGAATTAGCTATTCTTAATTATATAGTTAAATATTCTAAATTAAATTCAATTGATATTGATTGGTCAAATAAAATATTTTGGAATACTTATAGAAGTAAATCTATTTGTATATATGAAAGTTTACAATTAAATAATTGGAAAGATAAAATTACAAATAATGAAATGGATTGTATTAATTTTGTCGATTTAACACCACAAGAAATTTATCCTATGAAATGGAAAGATTCATTTGATAAATTAATTGAAAAAGAAAAGAAATTATATTCTAATTCAGCTAAAGCTTCTATATTCTTATATTGTTCAAGATGTAAAAAGAAAACTAATTGCGATTATTATCAATTACAAACTAGATCTGCTGATGAACCTATGACTACTTTCGTTACATGCTTAGAATGTAATAAACAATGGAAATTTTAGCTTGTATTTTCATATACAACATTTAAACCAACAAATTCATCTGCTTTATTCTCAGATTTTTTAGTAGGTGCTGGTTTACGTAGTATTTTAGGAGTTTCATCTAATGCCATTGCTGAATCAGATGATCTTAATTGAGGTGAAGGTAGATGATGATCGGCTCTATAAATTTTTATGGGATGTATACCATTCACTTCCGTAGGTAAGGCAATTACTTTTTCATCTTTATATTTATGATTGAATTGATCAACAATACTTTGAGGGCAATTAGGTGTAGTTTCAGCTAATCTTTCCATAGTTTCACGAACATGTGTTAATAATGTTTCAGCAGACATACGTTCATCTCTAGGTAAAGATAATTCAATACTAATTTTTGCAGCTAATTTAGCATATGAAAGATGAGCAATTCTATGTGCTTCTGATCTTTTCGCAAACGCAAAAAATCCACCCAATGTATTTAAAATACCTACACCAATACTAACTAAACCAATAGCAATTGAAGATGTTTTTGTATCACCATCAAATAATGTAGATGAACCTACAGAAGCTGTTCCTGCTAAAGTAGAAAGAATAATAACAGGAACTTGTACAAACGCATTATATTTTGATGTTAACGTTTCAGCTCTTGTATGTAGCCACGATAATCCTGAACATCTTTCACCTTCTTTAGCAAGAATATCTTCTAATTGTGAAGACCATTCAATATCAATTAAAGGATCATCCATTTTTTATATATTTTTAAACGTATAAAATAAATTTAAACGCATTAAAATAAGTTTGAAGAATGTCTTTGTGGACATGGGAAAGTAAATTAGAAGATCCATATGAAAAACAAATTTATAAGAAAATATTTAATTTAACGAAATCTAAAACGTTAGCATTAAAAGCTTCAAAAAATTTAGGTTTATTTAATTATTTAAAAAATAATAAATTCGAAACATCAAAAGATCTAAGAGATTCTATTTTCTTACAACCTGGAAAGAAATTATTTGATGAAAAACAAGCTAAAACTGTATGGCAATTTTTCAATACTTCTCCTCAACAACAAGGCGGTGAAACTCCTGTTAAAGGTGATAACGCATTTGATGCTTTATTTGAAAGATGGTTAGTATTTATGTATCATTTATTACCTGATGGTATTCAAGAATCAATTAAATATATTGAACCATTTATGTTTCCATTAAGTGAAAAACCAGGTGAAGAAGGTATTATAACTAAAATGCCTGGAGTTGGATTAGGATTGAATTTTGCTTTAGATATTGTAGCCCAAAATAATAAATTAGCAGCAAAATTAGCTCAACAATATACACCTATGATTATGGGATTAGTGCCTATACCCGAAGCTTCAACTGTAGGAATAATTATTGGGTATATGATTTCAACTATGTTTATATTTTTCAATATGTTAGTTTTTGTAAGTAAACGTGAATTTGGTCAAGCATTTACACAATCTTTGGCACTCTTCCCGTTTATAGGATTAGCTATGCAAAATGTAGCAGAATCGGGAGAAAAAGTTATTGAGAAATTTGCTTCTAAACGTCAAAAATTAATTGGACAATTAAAAGGTTCGGATGGACAAGGAATGTTTGCTTTCTTAGGTGATTTAATTGAAAATTATACATTTGATCCTTTATATGAAGGTGATCCTCAAGCTGATGCATTAGCATTAAAACAAAAACTAGAAGGTAAATTTACAGAAATATCAGGAAATTTACAAAATGCTTTGGATCCTGAAAAAAGAGGTGAATTATTTCAACAAGCTCAACAAAAATTCCAAGAATTAAAAACTGATCCAAGATTACAAGGTTTAAAACAGCAAGCTCAAGAAAAATTTCAAGAATTAAAAGCTAATCCAAACCTACAAGGTTTTAGAGAAAAAGCTCAAGCAAGTTTAGATAAATTAAAAGCTAATCCACAATTACAAGGTCTTAGAGAAAAAGCCCAAGAAAGATTTAATAAATTTACACAACGTGCTGGAAAACGACTTTCAAAGAAAAAACATAAGAATAAAAAATGGAAGACGCAGCGGAAATTAAACAAATAATTCGTAATTGGGTTTCTTTAGATGATGAAGCTCGTAAATTACAACAACAGCAAAAAGCTATAAGAGAACAAAAAGCTAAATTATCTGAACAAATTCTGGGATTTATGAGAGATAATCATGTAGATAATTTTAATTTAGAAGGCAATGGTCTTGGAACTATTTCACGTAGTATGCGCACTTCTCGTCCTCCTCTTCGTAGAGAATTTATTCGTACTCAATTATTAATACAATTTGCCGATCAACCTCAAAGAGTAGCTGAAGTTCTAAGAACTATTGAAGGTGTATCAGAAGGTGCGGAAGATATGTCAGTAGGTGGAACTCAAAGAGAATTACTTTCACGTAGAATTCCTAAAACTAAAATGAATATGACTATTTAAGATTTTTTAAAGCTTCTCTTGCAGCAAATTGTTCACCTTGTTTTTTAGTTGTTGCTGATCCAACACCTAAAGAATTATTATTATTATCAAGAACACTCATAGTATAAATAGAATCAATAAAATTTATCATAGTATAAGTTGGTGTATATTTAAATTTTGCTTGACATAATTTTTGTAATTGATCTTTATAATTTGTATCATTCAACAAAATTTTAGGAATATCAATATGTTTTTCAATTAATGAAATAATAAAATTATAAACTATTTGGAAATTATATTCTGAATCTATCCATAAAGCACCAATAAAAGATTCTAAAATATCACCTAATTTTTTAATATTTGTTCGACCATTACAAATATCTTCATTATGTTTAGAAATAATATAGAAATCATTTAATTTTAATTGGATTGCTAATGTTCCTAACATAGAATTACATACTAATTCTTTACGTAAATTTGTTAAGAATCCTTCTTGTTGGGTAGGAAATCTTTTAGATAAATAAGTAGCAACACAACAACCTAATACTGAATCACCTAAATGTTCTAATCGTTCATAAGATTCAGGAAATAAATCTAAACAATTATTAGGTTTAGCTGCTAATTCTGTAATATCGCCTTGTGGAGTTGTATATTCTAATCTACGAACATAAGATGAATGGACCATAGCATTTTGAAATATATTAAGATCTTTAATTTCATAATTAGAATTCAAAATTGTATGTATATCCTCATGGGTAAACATACGATTTTTTGTATTGAATGGATTATAAAGTTGTATTTCTACCATAACTTCTTTCTTAATAAAACATAAAAAATTAAAGAGATTCGTTTTTTATTTAAGTTCAATTTTATATTCATTTGAACGAGATTCTTGTCTGAGTTCATTCATAATAAAATCATAACACGATCTAGCATTCTTCTCTCCATATGGATTTTGGAAATAACGTTCAAGTTTTTCCCAAAGTTTGCCGTTAGTTATAGTAGTTGATTTAAACCATGTTTGAGGTCGACTAATAGTTATTACTGTTCCATTAGGACGTTCAATTCTTTGAAACGTACTAAATTCTGGAGTTTTAAGAAAATCAACTAATTCTAATTCTTTAATTTTCCTTTCTTCACGCAAAGCATAAATTTCTGCATTCTTATCTTTTAATTGTCTGTCCAACGTTTCATAAGCATTAAGAACTTGTCTGAACTCTTCCATTTTTTTATTTAATAATAAAAAATTTAATTAAAATTTAAATTCGTTTTTAAGTATAATTTCTACAACGATTGTCACCTTTGTGTTTAGGATCAATCTCGGATTTATATATTTTACTATCAGCGCGCCTAATTCTAGCTCCTAGAGTATAACCTAGATCCGGATAAGCAGATTGAGGTACCCAAAATGTACCATCGCCTCGATGATAAGAAGCTACATTGCGAAGTACATCAGCAATTGCATTTTTATTTGACTTAGCAGGCATTTTTTTCTTTTATAATTAAAATTTAAAATTTAAAAACAAATCCGTTTTACTAAAAAACAAAAATTCTAATACTTATCTCCATTTCTTTTGATTCGTATTTTCGTTTAAGGTTATATGCCCTACCCTGCGCATATAACTATGATCTGGCTAACCCAAATCTCTCGGTATTTATCATCTTAATAATGTCTTATTAAAACGCTATAGTACTTGAATACTATAAACATCCCCCCCTAATGCCCCCTATTTCCACCGCATTATGCCCATAATTACCTAATGTAACTCCTGTTTAGTTTCTACCTTTATTATCTCATTTTCTTTCCTAACTCAACTTTTTATCTAACCTTTTCTCCCCTAAAATACAAACTATTTTAGATATTGTGCCCCTCCATCGCACAATATTGTCAAACATACTACATACTTTTAAAGGTAGTTTTCCACACTACCTAAAATTTCCGAATATTTGTCCGTCTGTCTCAATCTTAAATTAGTATGTTACAAGCATGCTAATTCAGAATAGAAACTCCGTAGATGATACTAATCCATCTCCAAACTCTAAAATCTATAAATTCTTTTATTTCAGAATTAGAAGTTTATTAAAACTCATAATTCTTAAACTCTTTCTTAAACAAACCTTAAACTTTAAAGGTGTAGTTAGTACAACTACTACTTATCATTAAAATCTTATAAAAAAAAAATCCGTTTTTACAAAAAAAAATAATTTAATTTATTTTTCCTTTTAAGAATTTAGACCTTATTACTTTCAAGCAACCCTTCTTCCTTTGCAATTTCTTCAAGGGCTTCAAAAGATGTTCCACTTGCAAGCACATGCCACATTTCAGTTGCGCGTACAGGACATCCATCCCAAAACCAAGCTTGAAGAGCATAAATTCTTTCGCCAGCCACGGTTTCAGCTTTTGTCGAAACAATTCTCCATTGACGTTTATCTTCGATTGCCTCAACATTAACTAACGGCGCTTTCCTGTAGTCCGTGCCCATTCTGTGGATATCAATGTTATAGCTATACTGCTTGTTGCACCTTTTGCACACAGGCATTTTACAAAGCTGGTTCTTTTTTATAAATACTTAAAAATCTAAAACAAATTTTTCCTTTTTTATACCTTGAATTTTCGTTTAAAATCTTTTAATGATGCTTTCAAAGTTTTCTTGTTCCAAAGTAGCCACCTAGATAATGCTCCAGGTGTATCAGGTTTTGACCAATGTTCGCCCATACCAGAATGTCTTTGAATATAAAGTTGTTTACGTTTATTAGCATTATTTTCTCCCGTTTGTTTGTTATAAATTATAAAATCATTATACCCCCTTTGTCCGAAAGGAATTATTTTTTCATTTCCATCTGGAGTTGAAAATACTGCATCGTATTTTTTATCTGACTTATGAGAAGTTTTAATTTTTCTTAATGTGAGTTTTCTTTTTTTCATTTACTATACTTCTTCCATATTTTTTGAAGAGTCCTGATACTTCTTATAAATTTTTTCCAATCATTTTCCCATATTTCTATCAAGTTATATCCTTTATTGCGTATTAGTTTTGACTTTTCTATAGTTTGATTATACAATTCGCCATAAGTTATATTTATCTTTGGATTTATTTTATTTTTATCGTATAATTCTGGATTACCATGCCAGAAATCGCCATGAAATTCAAATATCGTATTTGAACTTTCTATATAACCATCTGCTTTATATCTTGTTCCTGGAATTATAAATTCACCTAAGTTCATTGCATGTTGTATCTTACTATAATATCTTTTTTCCATCAATAATAACCAACTCATACTTGTACAAGAATATTGATTAGAACAACTTTGGCACTCTTTGCCTATCTTATGCAAGTATGGTATTATATAGAATTTACCATGTTTTTTACAAATAACAATTACAGGTTTTGATCCACCTTCCCATACAACTGAAGAATAGTCATATTTATCTCCATATAACTTTATAAATTCCGGATAATAAGATTCAAAACTTTTTAGTTTAGCAAGACCGGCTGATTTTTTTCCACATTCTGGACAACCTTTGCCTTGTAAATGATTATTTGGACTTATACTAAATTCCCCATGCTTTTTACAAATAACAATAATTTTAGTTATTGCATTTTTATAGATCGTATATGAATAATCATATATGTTCTGATGAACGTTATTTGCTTTTGAAATGAATTCTCTTTTACATTTTTCTTTTAAATAATTATTTCTTACGTTCATTTCTCTTCCACATCTACCGCATCCATATTTATAATGGTTTGACGATATTTGTTCAAATTCCCCGTGTTTTTTACATATTATTATCACCTTAGTATTGGAATCTTTATATACCACTTTACTATAGTCATAGCGATCATTCCATATTTCTATAGCATTTTTAATAAATATATCTGTAGTATGTATATTGCCTTGTATTTTACTCATTAATGACATTATTTTTAATAATCAATGTATTTATTGTTATTCATTTTCAATAAACATTTATTACATTAAAGTTTTTAAACGCATATTATATATCTTATATTTTAAATAAGAAGAAAAGATGAAAGAGTTTTATAATAAAGTTTTAGAAATGAAAGATATTGAACCTCATAATTCCAAAAAAATATCTAGAGTATGTCAAGATATATTTAGATTTTTATCATGTAAAAAAATTAAAGATCTTAAAAAATTCCAAGAAAAATATGGTTTGGAATATGAGAATTTCATAGAAGAATTATTAGTAAAACATGATAAAGATATAGTTAGAGATATTATTGATTATGATGGATTTATGGATATTTGTCATGAACAATCGAAAATTTATCGAAAATGAATTCAATCTAAAGATTATAAGAATAAAGTAATAAGAGAGAATGGGCGATACAATTATAGGTGTACAATTTGGAATTGCTAACCCTCAAGATATTCTTTCTCGAAGTGTAGTTGAAGTTAAAACTGATAAAACTTATCAAGGCGATACTCCTATTCCTAATGGTGTATTCGATGCAAGATTTGGCGTAACTTCTCAAGGTAAATCTTGTCCTACGTGTAAACAAACTTATCTATTATGTCCTGGTCATTTTGGTCATATTACTTTAGCTAGACCTGTATATCTATATCAATTTATTGAAGTTGTTCAAAAATTACTTGCTGTTGTATGTATGGGCTGTTCAAATCCTTATTTACCTAATGAAGATTTAGAAACTCTTGCAAAACAATATAAAGGTACGGCAAGATTTAATGCTGTAAGAGATGCTACAACTATTTATAAAGAACGTGATTTAAAAGAAACTTCGGCATGTGCGCATTGTGGAACTCAATTAATTAAAAAAGTTTCTAAAGTTGAAGGAACTATTGCTTCTTTACAAGCATCAACATATGCTGAAGAAGCTGAATCTATTAAATTACAACCTGAATTTGTTCTAAGAATGTTTCAAAGAATTACTGATAAAGACGTATCTTTACTTGGCTTTAATCCTAAATTTTCTAGACCTGATTGGATGATTTGTACTGTTTTGGCTGTACCTCCTCTAACTGTTCGCCCTTCAGTTGTTATGGAAGATAATCAAAGATCAGAAGATGATTTGACGCATATGTTAATTACAATTGTTAAACAAAACAATGAATTAAGAAATCAAATTGATAAAGGTGAATCAGGCCAACTCATAAATAAATTTACAGAATTATTACAATTCCAAGTAGCTACTTATGTAGATAATGAAATTAAAGGTATTCCTCAAGCATCTCAAAGATCTGGTCGTCCTTTGAAAACTTTGAAATCTAGATTAGGTGCTAAAACTGGTCGTGTTCGTGGAAATTTGATGGGTAAACGAGTAGATTTCTCTGCTCGATCAGTAATTACACCTGACCCTAATATTGATTTAGATGAATTAGGTGTTCCTGAAGAAATTGCTACTAATTTAACTTTTCCCGAGATTGTTACTTCTTATAATCGTGATAGATTAATTCATTATATTCGAAATGGCCCTTCAAAATATCCTGGTGCTAAATCTGTTGAATTGAAAAAAGATAAACGTAGAATTCATTTAGGTATTATTAATTCTGAATTAATTGATTTGAAAGAAGGTGATATTGTTCATAGACATTTAATTAATGGAGATGTTGTATTATTTAATCGTCAACCTTCTTTACACAAAGCTTCTATGATGTGTCATAAAATTCGTGTTTTACCTGGATCTACATTTAGATTAAACGTTTCAGCAACTAAACCTTATAATGCAGATTTTGATGGTGATGAAATGAATATGCATGTACCTCAAAGTATTGCATCAGCAACTGAATTAAAAGTTATTGCTTCTATATTAAAACAAATCATTTCACCTAAAAATAATGCTCCTATTATTGCAGTTTTCCAAGATACGCTAACAGGTGTATTCAGAATCTCAGATTCTAATGTTTCAATTCCTGAAAATATTGCTATGAATATTCTTATGCGTATGAAAAAACCCCTTTCTACATTTAAAAGAATTGATAAACCTATTTCAGGTATAGATGTTATTTCACAAGCATTTCCATTAATTAATTTTGATGGGTCTATTAAAGTTGAAAATGGTTTGTTAACTAAAGGAAGATTGCACAAAGGTGCATTTCAATCTGCTTCAAAAGGTATTATTCATGCAATTTATAATGATTTTGGTCATGAACGTGCTGGAGAATTTATTAATTCTATTCAAAATATTGTAACTAAATATAATTTATTTTCTGGATTTTCTACTGGTCCTTCAGATTTAATTGCTTCATTAGAAACTTCCCAAAAAATTGAAGAAATTCTGAAGAATGGTAAACAAGAAGTTTCAAATATTCTTTCTGATATGCATGGTGGAAGATTTATTAATGATAGTGGTAGATCTAATGGCGAAGAACTAGAAAATAAAATTATGGGTGTTCTAAGTGAAATTAACAAAAAAATCTCTGAACTTACAAAAACCCTAGATAAATCGAATCGTATGGTTCAAATGGTAGATTCTGGTTCTAAAGGTTCAGATTTGAACATTACTCAAATGATGGCTCTGTTATCTCAACAAAACGTTGATGGTAAAAGAATTCAATATTCTATGGATAATAGAACTTTACCTCATTTTGCTAAATTTGATGATGGTCCTGAATCTCGTGGATTTGTTGAAAATTCATTTATTTCAGGAATTCGTCCAACTGAATTCTTCTTTCATGCTATGGGTGGGCGTGAAGGTTTAATTGATACAGCTGTAAAAACTTCAGATACTGGATATATTCAACGTAAACTTGTTAAATTAATGGAAGATATTCATGTAGAACAAGATTATACTGTTCGTGATATTAATGGTGCTATAGTACAATTCAGATATTCAGAAGATGGTATTGATTCTATATGTATTGAAAAACAAGAATGTGATTTAGGTGTTATGACAATGGAACAACTTTATAAGAATTTTGCTTGTACTCGCGATGATTTCAAATCAGTATGCTCTGAAAAAATATCAGAAGATCCTCCTGATTTAGTTGAACAATTATTAAAAGATCGTGATTTATTAGTTAAACATGTATTGAAAGGTATTAATTCCACGGATGTATATGCTCCTGTACATCTAGGTAGAATTATACATAAATTCAAAAATCCTTATTCTGTTAAAACTAATCTCAGTCCTGAATATGTAGTTGATGAATTAAATAAATTATGTTCAAAAGATTTTATTCAATCTAATAGATTATTTCATATTCTCTTAAGATTTTATTTATCTCCTCGTAAATCTATTATACTACATAGATTTTCTAAAGAAATATTTGATGAAATTATAAATGAAATTCAGTTCAAATATTTAAGAGCTTTAGTCCATCCTGGTGAAATGGTTGGACCTTTAGCAGCTCAATCTATTGGTGAACCTACAACCCAATTAACTCTAAATACTTTCCATTCAGCTGGAACAGCAAAAGCTAATGCAACTCAAGGCGTTCCTCGTATACAAGAACTTCTAAGTGTTTCAAGAAATCCTAAAAATCCATCAAATTCTATATACTTAAAAGATTCTTCACAATCGAGTGCTTTATCCGTAAAAAAAGATATTCAAAAAACTACTTTGAAAGATATTACTAAATCTGTTCGTATTTATTATGATCCTAATCCATTAAGTTCTAATACATCTGTACAAGAAGATAGAGAATTATTACAATTATATGAAAAGTTTTCAATTACACAATCACAAGCGTGTGTATCTCCGTGGATAATGAGATTAGAATTAGATGAAGATGAAATGGTAATTCGTAATGTGAATGATATGACACTAATTCAATCTAAAATTGAAAATAATAAAGTTTTGAAAGTATTTGATTGTATTCATACAGATATTAATTCTAATAAATTAGTTTTACGTATTACATTTGGTCTTGATGTAGCTAAAAATGCTTTATCATTAAGATTTATTGAAGATAAATTACTAGATACTATTTTAACTGGAGTTGATGGAATTGGACGTATCTTTCCTCGTGAAATTAAAGATGAATTAGTATACGATGAAAAAGTTGGTGGATATGTACCAAAAGTTCAATGGATTTTAGATTCTGAAGGTACAAACTTACTCGATTTGTTTATGAAAGATAGTGTTGATGCTACTAAAACATTTTCAGATGATATTCATGAAGTTTTAGATGTATTTGGAATTGAAGCTGCTCGTATGGCAATGTATGAAGAATTAATGAAAGTATTCGGCCAAGATTCAATTAATTATCATCATCCTTGTTTATTAGTTGATGCTATGACATATCATGGACATTTTATTGCAATTGATAGATTTGGTATGTCCAAATTAGATAATGGTGTTCTTGCAAAATCATCATTTGAACAAACTACTAAAATCTTATTTGATGCTGCTGTATCAGGAGAATTCGATACTATGAAAGGCGTTTCAGCTAATATTATGTTTGGACAAATTCCTCCATGCGGAACAGGATTTGTTGATTTATTAATTGATGAAACTAAATTACCTGAAGGTGATATGGAAGATAAATCTATGTTTGATGAAGATTTGAAACATGCCAATCAATTAGTTGAACAAGAAGAACAAAAAGATTTAGATCAAGGAAATTGTAGAATGGAAGATATTGTTATGTCATGGTAATTTAAATATTACAAACTTTTTTATATTAAAAACATGGAACCTAAATATGATTCTGTAGTAAGCAGTATCATATCTAAGTTTGAAGAACGAGCAAGAATTGGTCAAATTAAATATGGGAAAACCTTAGATAGAAATGATCTTTCTTTCTTAGAATGGATTAATCATGCTCAAGAAGAATTAATGGACGGTATTCTTTATCTAGAAAAAATTAAGAAACTAACACAACCAACAAATACTTAATTGCTATATGCTAGACCACCCATGCCTGACATAATACGTAGTACGTTATAGTTAATGGCATATACACGAACGTTCCATGTATCATCCGTATCTTGATTTACAGCTACTGAACCATCCATTGTCATTACAATAGTTGCTGTATCTACACGAGAGAAATTGCATGTACCGCTGGGTTGATTTTCTTCAGGTTTAATAGCGAATGAATACATGTATACACCTACTCCAGGAACAAATCCAGTATGGTGTTGGTAAGGTTGTACTTTATTAAAGTAATCACCATAACGACGTTCTAATCTATCTTGGCCGTTCATTTGAATCCATTGTTCGTATACAGCAGGTTTATCGTATACATAAGGTAGTAATCTAGTAGTTATAGATGTGCGTGTTTCTTTTTTAGCAGCTTTGCAATCCGTATAAGAACGAGGTTGTACTACCCATATTAGTTCTTTTACAGGATGATTAAATGTTAAATCAATTCTTTGATTAGGTGATGAAATACCTACATCTTCATTGAATTGGACTTGTTCAATTAGATATTCGTGTGATTGTTGAGCAAATCTACGTCTTTCTTCCGTATCTAGATAAATATAGTCAATGTACAAAGCAGCAGAAGAAGCTTGAGGTAATTTAGATACATTATTGTAATTTCCTGCGATTTCCAAAGGTTCTTTCCATATAACATTAATTTTAACTTCATGGTATTGAAGAGCAATTAAAGGTAAGGCAGCTCCAGGATTTTTAGTAAAGAAAAACATTAGAGGAACGTATACCGTATTAGGTAATGAAGGGCGACCATTACCCGTAGAACAACCTACAGGATTAGGAAGACGTAAAGTACCTGTATCCAAACCACTCTTTAACATAGTGCTTAGTTTTTGAGCTTTAAAGTAATCAGATGTTAAGCAAGACCATAAAAACATATATTCCGAATATAATCTATCAATAAGTTGACCGCCAATATCTAATTCAACATGACTAATTAAATTAAAACCTAAAGGGTCAATTGTATCGGCGGCAGATCTTCCATAATTCCATTGAGCAGGTTGTCCATCTGTACCTAAATAAGGTAATTGAACTTCTACATAAGTAGAATAAAGTAAATCAGCATGACGACCAACAATAGCAGTTTGTTTAGTTCCCCAATTAGGTTGACCATTAAAATTTATACGAAAAGGTTCCATTGCGAAATTCGTGTGGCGTTTATATAAACCTTTCCAAAATGTGATCTGGGGATTCCCAGAAAGATACGCATCTTGGGCTCCATATGCAATAAGTTGTAATAAACCTCCACCCATTTGTCTTTATATGTTCAAACGTATTTTTTTTTAATTAATGTTTACGACGTCTAGTTCCACGTTTACGACGACGTCCACCTTCTTCAGCAAGAGGAGCAGCAGCTACAGCACCTTCTTCTACTTTGGGCGCAGGTTCTTCTTCTTCAGCGCCACCTTTCTTTACTTTTTTCCATGATTTCTTCGCTTCTTTAATTACTTGTTTAAGACCCATACCTTTTTTGTAGGTGCCTTTAGATTTCATCGTACGCATCGTTTTTTTAACGTGAGTAATCCATGCGTTCGGCATCTTTTTTTATATATAGGAATAGGAAATTAAATTACTATCGACTTATCACCAGTTTTAGGATTTGAATCATAGATGGGTGAAGTATGCGCCATAGGTTGAAATGAATGTTCAGGTGGAGGCAAGGTAGGTTTTTTATATGTTAAAGGTTTATAACGCAGATGTTCAGGTTTTAATAATAATGAACCTTGTTGGAATTTACCAATATATAATTCCATCATTGAATCTAATGAACCATAATTCATTAAATTCCATTGACATCCATATCCAAATAAAATTACAGGATTATTATTTTTCAAATCAGGATCAGGGTCTGGTACAACCATAGTTATAGATTTTCTATTATTATTTATGAGTTCTTCATGATCATATGGTTGTGAAGCAGTCATATAAGATATACGACGTAAATCTGATGTGTTCCATGATAAATTAATAAGTTCTTCTAATGCAGTACCTTTAATTTCACCACCTGAAACTAATATTAATTTTCCAGATAAATTACAAATAGGTTCTTGAGCTAGATTTTTTCTTTGAAATGCATATTCAGGACCTAAGAAGTATTTAGAAAGAGTTTGTTTAAGAATTTCAGCTGAAGCATTAATAGTTGTAGTTTTAGGTGTATGAAACATTAAACTTAAAATAAATGGATCATCTGCAGCTTTAGTTTCAGATTTATTAAATGCTGAATTTGCTATAGAAACACAACATGATTCTAAAGAAACAGAATTCTTGGCATAATCATATCCAAATTGTTCGTTTTTTAATCCAACAACAGGTTTATCTTTATCACCTGCATAAATATCTAATTCAATTAATCTTGCTCCTGCTTTAATTACCAAAGGTAAAATTGAATCACTTATATAATCAGAAGTATAAGAACTTGGAAATACAGAATATGACGATGAAGCAATATAATAATCACATAATTTTGTTTGATCACCTGTAGGACATGCTAATGGAGCTAAATCTATGACTTTATCATAAACTCCAAATGTAGTTTTAGCTCTTGCTAATGTAATAGTATTTGATCCACTTGCCATATGAATAGCAATAAAAACAATAATTACTAAAATAATACCTAGAATTAATGGCATAAATGAAGTATATTGAATATTAGATGGAATATATCCACTTAATCCAGATTGCATTCTTCTTATTTAATTTACTTTAAAAAGAAGTTGCCTGAATTTATTCATAACATCATCTGGAATTCTTTCATCCATAGGAATTTCTAATAAACAGCAATGATGAAAATATAATGAATACATTCCACATTCTGAATCTTTAAATTGATGTTTAGTTGTATTTCTTGATAATTCCATGGGTTTCTTAAATAAATTTAAAGAATCAATTTCAGTTTTCCATCTTGACATTAAAACTTTAATTTCAGATTCAGGTTTATTAGCATAAGAATCAAAATATGTTATACGTCCATATTCTAATTCAGGTCTTATATCACAATATAATGCAAACCAATGTTGGCCAGGACCATCATGTTTATCTGTATTAAACACAATACCGTACTGATAAAAACCTTGAGATATTAAATCTTTAATTTTTAATGAACAAAGAAAATTAACTAAACATTTTCCAGATTTAGATTTTAAATCAAAATCTATAGGAATACATCCCAAAAATTTATATTTCTTAAATAATTTCATATATTGTTTTTCTACATTTTCTATATCTATTGAACTTAACCATTCTGTTGGATTAACCATCCATGATTGTGGCGCTTTAGGTCTATTCATTAAATGTGCAACAATACATTCAACTCTGCCAGTTTTACATTTAGAATGCATTTTACGTTTTAATTCAGACCACATATCGTCACTATCTTTAATTTTATCTTCATGTTCCGAATTATAAACTTTTCGAAAATTTTCTAGTAATTCTTTATCAAACATCTCCTTATAATTAAAAATGGATAATTTTAATTATAATTAGAATTCATAATAAAAAATGGACCAAGTTAAAAAATACAGAATTGCATGGGTCTATGATCAAGATTATAAAGGTAATGGAAATCCTATAACTTTAGAATTAGCAAATACATGGATAAATCATTTCAAAGATCCTAAAAATAATCCTTGGAATATTTATCACTTTGTTGAACTTATTGAATAATTAATAAATCTTTTAATTGTAAATGTCTATTTTTTTCTTCGTATTTCTTTTTAAGATAATTGAATGAATGAATATATAAAAATACTGTACTTCCAATAACAATCGGAATTAAAAAATTCATTTTGTTTTATTCTTAATAGAATCTAATCTTAAAATTAGACGTGGATGTTTTATTCTTCTTAATACCCAATAATTTTGGCCTAAAAATATTGTTTCAAATCTATTTGATCTTCTATAAAATTCTTCTGAGAATACCATAGCGCCAAAATGTTTATTCGTTTTCTCAATTGCTTTTTCTTTAACTTTATTTTTTAATGTTCTTATACATTCAATAAAATATGATCTTTTTTCTAGAATTTTTAATTTTGTAACTTGTTCTTTAAATAATAACATCATCGCTTTTTTACATTCAAATAATGATTCTTTATATTCTTTTTTGGCTATATTAAATTCTTCTTTAATAGATTTAATTGCAGGTTCTCTAGCAATTTCAAGTAATAGTTTACGTATCTTACCTTCTAAATCTAATTTATCGTCATTCGTTTTATGTTTATTACATACAGGACATTTATGTGAAGTATTATTTAAAAAGTTTACTATACATTTTGTATGATATGAATGTCCACATTCTAATTTAAAACATGTTAGAGTAGATTCATTTGGATCATTATATTCTAACATATCCATATTTTCATAACAAATATTACATGTCATTTCTTTTTAAAGTAGTTTATTAATTCATGTTTAAGTTGGTTTTTTCTTTTTACGACAAGTTTTTCCTCTAAATGATTTTTTTGTGCATTGACTTTTAAATTTTTTTATATAATTAAATGTATCATTAAAAGATTTTTCATATCCCATATTATTTAAAATTGTCCATGTATCTTTGAAATAATATTCTTTTGATATTCTTGGTATTTCATCAAACGTATCTTTAGGATATAAATATTTCAAATTATTCCAAAATTTCAAGTGTTCATCTTTACAATGTAATTTATCATCATAATTAAATGCTATACTTAAAAGAAATTCTACACCAGGTAAATGATCTAAATTCTTTAATTTATTTTTATATATTTCCATAACTTTCATAAATCCAGGAGAAGGTTGTGGATTAAGACCTTGTAATTCAAGTTTTTTATTCACTTTATTATGAAATTCGTATAACCATAAAGCTAAATTATTAGTTAAAGGATCTTCATTCATAAATTTCAAAGCAGATTCTCTACAATATTTACATGGTAAGATAAAAGGTAAAGTACTAAATAATTCCTTCTTTTTAGATAAGTATCCTTTTTCGAATGTAATTAAATGTAGAAGTTCCCATCCTGACGGACCCCAAAATTTTGTATCCATTATTTATTTTCGCGAAATTAAATAAAAAGATGATTCAAAATCAAGTTTTAGTTTTTGCTGTAGCTATATATATTGGAACAACATTAAAGAATTTCTTTGATGCGTTTATGCGTGATTTAGTTTTACCTCTTTTATCACCTGTAGCATCAACTGAAGATGGTCTTTCTAAATTAGTTGTGCAACTAGGCGGAATTAAATTAAATATTGGTGATGTTATTGTACAAACTTTGAATTTAGTAGTTGTGTTTATGGTAGTATCATTTTTATTACCTTACTTAAAAGAATATGTTCCTGTAGCTGGCAGACGCGCTTAAATAATATCTCTATCTTAAATTAAATGCGTAAACGAACTATGAAAGGAAGACGTAGAGGTGGTGGATGGTTTGGTGAAGATGCTAGTGGTCCTGGTCCTTTCGGAAATTTAAAAAGTATGTTTAGTTCTGCCACTACTGCTCCTCCTGCACTTGCTCCTACTCCTTTACCTGGTTCTACTACAGCAGATGCAGTAGTTGCGCCTGTAACAACTATGGCAACAACTGCAGGAAAAAGAATGAAAAAATATCTTGGTGGCGATCCTACATCTCCCAGAGATGCTGAAAAAGTATTAGGAACTGCTCCTGAAGGGTCTAAACCTGCTATGTTAGGTGGACGTAGACGTAGACGTACTGTAAAAAAATCTCGTAAATCTAGAAAATAAATTTATTCAACAATCTTGAAATTTTTCCATCCACCCCATGGCGATTTACCAAACTTTTCTATTATGCGTTTTTCTAAATCCGTAATAGATAATGAAGTAAGTTCATTTTGAATTTTCCATATTTTAAATACAGAACTTAAAATAGATTTAGTTATTCCAGATTCAGATTCAATTTCACTTGCTTGAATCTTTTCATTCATAAATCTTGCAATACCATCATTATCATTTCTATATTCTGAAGTATATTCCATAACCTTTGGAGGTGCTTGTAATTTATGAAATCCTTTACCTTCTTTCAAAGTATGAATCATATAAGAAAGAAATGGCGTTGCCCATTCTTGTGAATTTACTAGATATTGTATAGATTCATCAATTAAGAATTGATTAATTTCTTTGGGAGTATCAGTAAATTTTGATACAAAATTAATTACCATTAATCTACGCCATGTACCACCATCTGTAGAATTAATTTCAGGTTTATCATTACAAGCTAAATGGAACTTAGCTTGAACTTCAAATTCACATCCTGATTTAAATAAATCACGAGCATACATCTTTTCACCTGAAGATACTAATTTCATTAATCCAGTATTCAAAGCAACTTTTTCATCAGGTTCTTGCATAGTTACAAATCTACGTCCTTTTAATCTAATCACTTCAGGAGCTGCACTACCTGATCCAGCTCGTTTTTGAGTAAATAATGCAATTGGAACTACAGCTGCATAATCACCAAGAGCTTTAGAAGCTAAATTCATTAACATAGATTTACCATTCGATCCTGATCCAGTCAAGATATGAAACTTTTGTGCCTTATTTCCTCCCATAAGACATGTAGAAAGATGTTTCATAAAATATGATCGGACTTCAGGATCAGGTAAAACTTGATTTAAGAATAATTCAATTTGTGGCCATTCAGAATATTCATAATACTTTTTATCTTCATCATAATCAATTTGAGTTGAAAATGAGATATAATCTTCAGGTTTACCATCCCTGAATTCAAATGTAGTTAAATCAAGAACACCATTATTAAATGCAATAATATCTTTATTTGAATCGACTTTCTTAGTAAATTGTTCATCAAAGAATAATTCTTTAGATTCTTTCATAATATTATTTTTGAAAGTTGTAGTTTTTAGTTTAGTATAGATTTTGTTAAGACCTTCACGCAATTTATTTTTATCACAATAATCACATGCTCCACAATCTCCTTTTGTTTCAATTGATGTACATCTCATTAAATTACTTTGTTCCATTTCACGTGAAACAGCATTAGTTTTTTTAAAGAATAATTCAGCAATTTCACTTGATAATCTAATTTGTAAATCAACTCCACAATCAGTTTCTGCCCAGATATGACCCATCCATCGATACCATACATTCTTACCAAAATCTGTACATTTATACATATCTCTATACATAGCATTAACTACACGAGCAACATCATGTTCTGTTCCTGAACATGCAAGTTTAATTAATCTATCAATATTTAATTTTTCAATTTCCAAATAACCTTGAGGATTATCTGTTCTAGACCAATAATATAGAGAACCAATACCTAATTTATTACCATCATTTCTAAATGTAATAGAATTCCACTTTTGAATACAATCTGCTTCATTATATTTATCTTCAATTTGTGAACTGAAATCTAAGAATACTTCTAGTAAATCAGGATGAATATCATGTAAACACAAGGCAACTTTTAGCCATTCTTCATATTTAGTTGCTCTATCTAAAGAAAGATTCATTACGTGTGCTTTCAAATATTCTTTATATTCAGGTTCAAGAGGTCGTGTAGGTCTTCTCATAGGTGATGACCCTCTTGAATTAGGTTTTTCTCCTCTTTGTGCTGGTCTACCTCTGGCAGGTGTAACAGCTCTACCGCCAGAAATAACAACGTCTTGGCCAGCTTCATAAATTTGTTTAGCTTTTGGTGTTAAAGGAGTTTCATCTGATTCTTGTTTACGAACAGATAATTTCTTAATTAGATCTTTTGTAATTTCAGGAACAGAATTACAAATTTCAATTTTATCACGAGAATAATTTAAGATATAAGAAATTAGATAAGGCAAAGATTGTTCATCACCTTTTCTTGATCCATAAAGCATCCAATTTACGCTACGTTTAACAACAGCTTCATCATAAACTTTATCCCATTTTTCGATTAAAGGTAATCCAGGAAAATAAGTATCCATAGATTTTAAAAGATTACGACGAATACTTTGTTCTACATTTGTAGAAGTTGAAATTGAAGGAATAACAATATGAATACCAGATTTCATTCTATTATTTTTTTCGTCATGCGTAGGTTTACGTTTTTCCATAACATAAATTTCTACATTTTCAGGAATTACAAGATATTCTGAAACTTCTTTCATATAAGCTTTCGTAAATTCCAAAACTTGTTGTTGGGTATGTTGATGGGTTTTTACAGCTGGATCATAAATAAAATCAAAATCAATTCTTAAAGACCCAATTTTAGTATTCTTTTCAACTAAATGAACTAATTTACCATCTAATAGCCATTCAGCATATAGATCATAAAATTGATCTTGTTTATCTTCAGGAATCCAATATTTACCACCTTTTAATCCCGTGTGGGTAAATTGGGTTGTAGAAGTATTTGCGCTTAAGAATTTAGGTAAGGTCATAGATTGGTCCATGGTATAAATTGATGGCTAGGAAATAAAAATTAAGAATTTTCCGTTTTTTACGAAAACGGAAAATTTCAATAGATTTCTTTTTTATGAGAAAAATGAGTAAACGCTTATCTGGTATTTTAAGATCTATTAGTACTAATCCATTATTATTAAATGCCGGTTGTAAAGAAACAAATAAGATTATTAAAAAAGGCGAAGGAAATCCTCAAAATCAAGAATCTGCAGTTGCAAAGTTATTAATTGATAATGGGTTTAAATTTATAGAAAAGAATAAAAAAGGTGAAACTGGGGTTGATGTTTCGAAAGAACCATTGTGGTTCGAATTCCAACCAAATGGAACACAGAGATCGCCTGATTTCATAGTTTCCGAAAATGGAAGAGAATTCTCATTTGATTTAAAATCAACCAAAGGTAATAAATTTAAATGGAATGACGGGTTCTTTTCAAAAGTACCTAATATGATTTATATTATAAATTATGTTGTAGATAAAACTCCAAAAATTTATATTGGATTAGGAGAATATTCATCTACTGAAGAAGATCGGATTGTATGGGAACATATAAGAGAAAAGATTAAAGAACTACATGAGCTAGAAATGGTTAAGAATACTAAATTTCTAAAAATTGTTGTTCGACAAGGAAGCGGTGGCTGCTGTAAACAATTCACACCAGAATTTACTAAAAAAAATTTTGATGCCGTTATGAAATTTCTAGAATAAATTGAGTTAAATATTTAATCAATGTAGATGGTACGGCATTTCCAATTTGTTTTTTTATTGATGAATCTGATCCTTTAAATGGATGGTCTTTTGGAAATCCTTGGATTTGTGCTAATTCTTTATTAAGTAAACATCTAACGAATCTTTTCTTAGATGGTGTTTCTAGGCATACATATAATCTTGGTTGAAATGTATAAGCACAAATAACTGTTTTACAAGGTTTATTTAAGTCAAGTATTTCTGAATGATGAGGAGATATACGTTTACCAAATGAAATTAGTTGAGGATGTTTTAAAAGAAGATAAGAATGAGGTGTTCCAGATGGAACTAATTCTTCTTCTAATTTAAATATACATTCATTTGGAGGATTTAAAGATGTTTCAATTGCTCCATCTAAAGAATTTTCAATAATATGTAGTAATCCTTGTTTTTTTAAATTAAATTCTGGCATTGAAAATGTAATATTTTTTCTATTCCCAATTAAAATAAGACGTTTTCTGGATTGTGAAACACCAGCATCAGATACATCATAAACTTTACATTCAAGATTATATCCTATATCTAAGAATTCTTTTTTAATTACATCTATAACTTTTGTTTGTCCATCATCAGTTTTACGAGTAAGTAAACCAGAAACATTTTCACCAATAATCCATTCAGGATTAATAATTTTAACTACTCTAAGAAACTCATAAAATAATTTATTTCTTGGATCATTTATATCTTTTTTACCCGCATTTGAAAATCCTTGGCATGGAAATCCAGCAAATACAATTTTAATTGTATCTTTATAAACTTCAAATTCAGAATCAGGAATTTTAGTAATATCTCCTTTAAAATCCTTACCTAGTAAAACACTACCAGGAAATGCTTCTAAATGTGTTTGTATAGCATCTTTATTAAATTCTGAAAATGCTACAACATTTAACCCAGCATCTTTTAGACCTAATGAATCACCACCTGCTCCTGAAAATAAACTGATAGCATTCATTTATTAATATTACAAATTTTATCAATTTACTATCTAACTTCCGTTTTTAAAAATAAAAAATGGATTAATTTAAAAATCTTTAAAGATTATAATTAATAAATAATGAAATTTTGTCCTGTATGCAATAATGTTTTATATTCAATTGAAGAAGATTCTACATCAAAAGGTGATCCATTTGCTGTATTAAATTGCCGTAAATGTGATTTTAAAGAACAAGTTTCTCGCGAAAATCCTATTGTATACGAACATCTTTTGAAAGAAGATACATCATCAAAATTAGTATCTAATCCTTATTTAAAATATGATCCTACACTACCCAGATTCTCCGAAATCTTATGTCCATCAAAATCATGCCCATCAAAATCAGGAAGTAAATCTGATGTTGTAGGTGTAAAAATTGATAAACAAAATGTTACATGGGTATATCAATGTGCATTATGTGATACTACATGGAAACAAAATTGTCAAGCTTCATAAAAAAATATCTTCTATTTTTTTTCTTCTTGAGAAATAGGTTGTTGTACAATAATGATTCTTGGTCTTGGTCTTACTGTACTTACTCTTGGCATTTCTACTTATTCTTACAAATAACAAAAAAACAATTCGTTTTTTAAAAAATGGAATTAATATACGATCATAAAATAATAAGATAAAAGATGGAAGCTTTAAGAGAATCATCTAAATTACTACATCCTGAAGTTCTTTCTATATCAAGAGAAGAAATTCAAGATACTTTAAAAGATGATAGAAAATCATTACCTTATTTATCTAAATATGAATATACAGTATTATTGAGTACAAGAATTCAACAATTAGCTGAAGGAGCAAAACCTCTAGTTGATTTAAAAAATATGAATCAACAAGATCCCGAATTCTTATTTAAATTAGCTACTAAAGAAATTATGGAACAAAAATTACCTTTTATTATTCATCGTAGATTACCTAATGGTAAATCTGAATATTGGAATGTTTCTGAATTAACCGCACATTTCATGTAAGGTTGCACTAGATGGAGGAAATACTAGTAATTCAGGAAAAGGTACAGGTTTTAATACCATTTGAGGAGCATCAAATCCAACAGATTTATTAGCAAATTGTAAATCAATACTATTTTCTTCTTCGAATCTTGATTGATCTTTACCAATATCTAAATAAACTTCTTTTTCAAGTGATTGAGGCCATGTTTTCCAAATATAAACTAGTAAATAATATGCTAAAATAGCAGTAATTAATGAAGTTAAGTGTAAATTATTATAGTATAATACAACTATAGTTCCTAAAATAAATATTGACGCAGCCGGTCTACCAAAATAACTTAGACCTTGTACAACATAAGGAAATCTATAATTAGTAGCTAAAACAATAAAAAAGAATAAAGACATACCTAAAGCACCTAAAACATCTTTTGTGAATTTCATCTTTCCTTTATTATATTATTAAAAAGGAAAACGGATTACATAAAGAAAATATTATTTTTAGTATAAGACAAAATGATAATTCCTATTAGATGTGTATCTTGTAATAATGTCATAGCTGGAAAATGGCTTAGTTATCTTGATAAAGTTAAAGAATTAAAGAAAAAAGATGGACGACCTGAAAATGATGAAATTCAATATCTAAATCAATTAACTACTAAAACTGCCGAAGGTAAAGCTTTAGACGAACTTGGTATTAATAGAATGTGTTGTCGTCGTCATATATTAACACACGTAGATTTGTAAATAATTATCTTTTATAACATAAAAGAAAATGTCTTATGCCGATTATTTACGAACTAAACAAATTAATCAACCTAAAGTTATTGATAAGAGAATGCAGATGGGCGATGCATCAACTTATATTTGGCGTGCTAAATTAGCAGCTAATGCTGTAAGAAGACCTACAGATCACGTTATAACTAATGAAAGTGATCCTTTTTTAGTTGCTACAGGAGCAAATAAACCTATGGTGTATAAAGGTAGTGGACAAGGTGGTAAAGTCCAAGATGCTTCTTTGTATACACTTTCATTAGGTGCTAAAAGTATTGGACAAGATAAATTTTCAGTAACAAAACAAATTATAAGTGGTGGTTCTGGCAATAATTGTTTAGCTTCTCCTGCTCCTTCATTAATTATTAACCAAAATGGTAATTTTGATGGTAAAAAGACAGGATTAAATATGGGTGCTACATTAGTTAAATGCCCTGCCGTGTTTAATCCTTTAACTAAATCTCATTTTGTTGATACTATACCTGAATTACAAACAAATAAAGTTGATGGATCTTTGCCACCTCGATGTACATCAACAACAACAAAAGGCAATTGGTCTAATAAATCTGAAGTTGCTCCTAATTTACATCCTAAAGGACCACCTAAAACTGATTTCCTAACTGCTGTTCAAGGTCCTCAAGTTTCACCTGATGGTAGTTTTGGAAGAGCTCCTAAAGTTGGTGGACCTGTAGAATCTAAATATTTACCCAACTTACCTGAACATCATGGAACAGCTAAAACTCTTGATCGCGTACCTCGTAAATTCAAACCTACTAATGGTGCTCCAGCACAAAAGAAAATTGATGGTCCTCAACATTATCCCGTTGCGTAAGTTAATTTATAAATCTTTTTTTTGGGTTTAAATAAGATGGAACTATACAAATTCAAAGATTATTTAATAGCTAAATTAGAATCTCATTTATTTTTATGGGATTCTAATTGGGAATGTTTTAGACCAATTACAAATATAGGATGGAATGGAATAAAAATTGAAATAGATGATTATAAATTCAAAGAAGATCTTTTTTCTTTAGAGTACGGATTCGGAGAATTTAAAGATATTTGTAAAAAACTAGATTCTCAAATTGATTTAACATCATTTAAAATTATCGATGATCTTAATATTTTATCAAAAAATGTGGAATTTTTTAAAGATAGGAAAGTTCCATTTTTAAATTCATGTACTTTAAAAACTACTATGGGATGGTTAAAATATTTAAAATTTATTAATCAAAGACAAAAAACTTTAAGACAATTTAAAAATAATGTTCGCGTAACTAGACGTTTACTTAGAAAGTAATTATTTAATATAAGAAAAAAATGAGAATTAATTTAATTGGTAATTTCAATTCTCGTGGATTAATACAAGATTCTCAAATTTTGAGAGGTTTACTAACTAATTTTTATGGTGAAAATTTAGAAATTAGAAGAGTTCAACATATTTTACCTGAATGTCCTCAAGCTGAACTTAATATTTTCTTAGAAGTTATTAATCCTGCTCTATTTATATTTGCTTCAAAAAATATATATTTACCTAATATTGAATGGACATATAAAACATGGATACCTTATTTAAAAGAATTTGATGAAATCTGGGTAAAAACTTTAGAAGCTCAACAAATATTCTCTAAATATTCTTCAAATGTTAAATTTCTAGGATGGACATCAATAGATAAAGAATTCAAAGAAAAAAAAAATTATTCTAAAGCTATTGTTTTAGTTGGTAAAAATATGTATAGAAATCCTAAACCTCTCTTAAAAGCTTATTATGATATTTATCATAATGAAGTTGCTAATATATATAAATTATTACCTGAATTACATATACCTTATAATCCTCAAGAAGTTGAATTTTTTATTCCTGATGAAATTAAATCAAAAGTTTTTCTTTATAAAGAACATCTTTCTGAAAAAGAATACGATGATTTATTACATGAATGTGGATTAGCTATTTGTTTATCTGCAACTGAAGGATTTTGTCATTGTGTTAATGAAGCTTTATCTGCTGGTTGTAATCTAATATTAAGTCCAATTAAACCTTTTAAAGAATTAGATTCTCAAGATATTCTTTATACTTCTGAATTTCAAGTATTAGATAATCCTGATTGTTTAGGTACATTTATTGATACAAATTCTAAATCTGTTATAGAATTATTAAAAGATTATACTTCAAGAAATATGAAAATTAAAAAACAAATATCTTTGAATTTACGACAAATTTATGAAAATAGACATTCTGATTTCATACAAAATTTTTTAGGGAATTTACAAAAAGATATTCCAGATTATTCATTAGAAAAATTATTACCTTCTGAATCTGAATTGCCTGATATATCAATTATTACTTTAACTTATAATAGAAGAGTATTTATGCCTTTAGCTAAATATTCATATTTAATTCAATCATATCCTGAAGATAAATTAGAATGGATTATTGTTGATGATGGTACAGAAGAAATTGAAGATACTTTAATTGGTATTCCAAATGTCAAATATATAAAACTTACTGAAAAAATGTCAATTGGACAAAAACGTAATATTGGTATTGAAAATGCAATGTATGATTATATTTGTATGATGGATGATGATGATGTATATCCTAATAATAGTATTTTACAACGTATAATTATGCTTTTAAAACAACCTTTGAAAGAATGTACTTTTTGTACAACTATTCCATGTTATGATATAGAAAAATATTCTTCATTTATGAATATTCCTCCTATAACTTTAGAAATGTCTCAAAGAGTATCTGAAGCTACTCTGTGTTTCACTAAAAAGTTTTGGGAAGAAAGAAAATTTGATTCAAATACAAATGTAGGTGAAGGCGAAGCATTTATTCACGGACGTGAACATATGTGTCGCGAAATATCCCCTCAAGAAGTTATAGTTTCATTAGTACATTCTAAAAATACCTCATCAAGAAAATTACCTAATATACCTGAATCTAATGGATGTCATTACGGATTTAATGAAAAATTATTTGCTACTGTTTCAGAGATTGGCGAATCTTTAAAAGCCCATCTTTCCGAATAGAGATTTGCCGCGACGACGGTGAGTACGTCCGTGATGACGACGACGACGACGGCCACCAGTAGACGCAGGGGCTAGAGCAGGACCCGGGCCACCACCTACCGCAGCCATATCGGCACCAGTAGGTTCACCACCACGCATTTTTAGTCCTTTTTTAGCGAGCATACGACGTACAGTTTTCTTTTTTACTAGACGTAGTTTTTTCGCGGAATGTTTACGACGACGACCACCAGTTGTAGCAGCAGAATCCATTCTTTTTTTATATTCAACAAAAGAGAATAAGTTTTTCTAGGCCGAGCATGTTAAACAAGGTTCAATCGTGAATTTTTGCGCACTCGAAGAAGCTTTTGTGCGCAAATAATAACAACCTGTTTTCAAACCTTGTTTCCATGTATAGAAATGCATAGATGTAATTTTAGCATACGTAGGTTCAGATAAGAATAAATTTAAGGATTGTGATTGACATACAAATGGAGCACGATCTCTAGAAAAGTCAATAAGAACTTTTTGAGGAATTTCCCATACAGTTTTATACAATTCTTTTAATTCTGATGGAATTTCGGGTATAGATTGAATTGATCCATTATTAGAAATAATTTGTGTACGAATTTCACTTGTCCATAAATTTAATTTCATTAAATCGTTAACAAGATACTTATTTACGACCATAAAATCACCAGCTAATACTCTACGAGTATACAAATTTGATGTAAATGGTTCAAAACATTCATTATTACCAAGAATTTGTGAAGTTGATGCAGTAGGCATTAATGCTATAGAAAGGGAATTACGAACACCATATTTCATAATATCTTTTCTTAATTTATCCCAATTTAAATATGATGATGTAAATGTAGGTCTATCATGCCACAAATCAAATTGGAATTTACCTTCATATAAAGGTGATTGAAGAAATGATGAATGTTGAGCTGAATCAAATAGACCTAGATGTCCATAAGTACCTAATTCAACACATCTTTCCATTGATGCTTCTAAAGCAGCAAAATACATATTTTCAAATATTTCTCTATTTAGATTTCTAGCTTCTTTTGATGTCCATGGCAATCTTAGAATAGCAAATACATCTGCTAATCCTTGAACACCAACACCAATAGGACGATGTTTCATATTAGATGCTCGACATTCAGGTGTAGGGTAATAATTTTTATCGATTACAATATCTAGATTTTTAGCTAGAACCTTCGTATATTTACGTAATAATTCAAAATCAAACTTCTTATCTTTAATAAATTTAGGTAATGCCAAAGAACCTAAATTACATACAGCTGATTCATCTTGTGAAGTAAATTCGGTAATTTCTGCACAATTTCCTGTAAGAATTCCATTAAATACTCCTGCATTATTCAAAGGTTCTGTAAAACAATAAGTATCATCATATCTTTCTTCGTTAATTATACATGAAACTTTAGTGAATTGTTCTGCATTTCGTTGAGGTTGTCTAATAGTAAATTTCAATCTTTTAGGACTAAATCCTAATTTTGAAAGATCATAAAGACCATTTGATGAAATTAGAATTCTCCATAAAGGTTTACAATTAAATTCTTTCTTTCCACCTTTTCCGTCTGGAAGTAAATTAATTCTTTCATCAAAAGATTTAGTTACTTTACTTTGGATTCCCATAGTTATAAGCATTAAACGAATTTTATCAAGAAAATCAAATTCTATACTACAGATTTGTATAGATTCATTTGTTCCGTTTCTTGAAATCGAACCATCAGAATCACAAATTCCTTCAAACCATCTTAGTTTTATATCTAATGAATAATTAATCGGAACTTCAAATTTAGGTTTAATACTTTCATTTAATGTAGTATTTAATCTTCCATTTGCATCTTCAATTCCACTCATACTTTTAATTTGTAAATATTGAACAAGACCCTTTTTATCTCCATAAAGAGAACAGATTGGTTTATCATGAGAATATGTACCATCTCCACAAAAGAATCCATGGGTATATGGGAATGGAAAATCTTCATTATCGTATGTACAAACAGGAGGATTAAATTTTTTTAGTTTCATTCCTTCTTCAAGATTTTGAGCTTCTATTCTTTCACAATCTTTAAATCCAGAATGATCAGAATAATCTTCTTGAATTAAGAATTTATGGTAGGGGGTACATGTTAGCATAGCTCCATTACTAAAATAAACATCTATTAGCTTTTGATTACTCCCCGTTTTGCGAATAGTCGTTTTTGACCATCTATCGCCATTCCAAACATTAACTTCTTTATCTTCAAGATCTTTAATTGGAAAATGTCCTTTATCAGTTAAAATCAACGTTTCCGGAGCTACACATAAATTTGAGGATCGAATAGTACCTAAATGTTTTTGATTTGATTTTTCATTAACAGAATCTTTATAACATAGATAAGGTGTACCCGTTTGAATTTGAGCATCCATAATTAATTTCCAAATATCTTTAGCTTTTAAAGTTTTACGTCCTTTTCCTTCACATTCATATTTAGAATATAAATCTTCAAATTCTTGGCCATAGACATTAGCCAGAGCAGGACATTCACTGGGACACATTAGAGTCCAATTTCCATCATCTTCAACACGTTTCATAAATAAATCAGGAATCCATAAAGCATAGAATAGATCACGAGCACGATCTTCTTCAGCACCTTGATTTAATCTAAGTTTCAAGAATTCTTCAATATCAGCGTGCCAAGGTTCTAAATAAATTGCAAATGATCCATTTCTCTTACCACCTTGATTTACATACTTGGCAGTATCATTATAAACTTTAAGCATAGGAACTATTCCAGTAGAATCTCCATTTGTTCCATTAATTTTAGATCCACGAGCTCTTATATCATGAATTGATAAACCAATTCCACCTGCCCATTTAGAAATTTGGGCACAATCGGCAAGAGATTTGTAAATACCATGAATGGAATCATCATGAATTCTTAGTAGGAAACATGAAGATAATTGAGGATTTAAATTACCAGAATTAAATAGAGTTGGAGTAGCATGAATAAAATATCCTTGAGACATAGAATCATAAGTTTCTTTAACTTTAGGAAAATCTTGGCCGTGTAATTGAATGCTTACACGCATCCACATATGTTGAGGACGTTCAATGACTTTACCATTTTTCTTTAATAAATATGCTCTTTCAAGAGTTTTAAATCCAAAATAATCAAACATATAATCGCGTGAATAATCAATCATAGATTCATATTCTTTAGGATGTTTACATACTAAATCATGAATGTAATCACTAACGATAGATTGATCATGATATAAAGTTTCAACACAATCTAGTAAAGTTAAAGGAGTGTTTTTTTGATGATTATCAATAAGAATATGGGCGGCTAGAAGACCGTAATTAGGATGATAACGTGATTGCATCATCGCACAAGTTTCAGCAGCAAATTCATCTAATTTTTTAGTTTCCATACCATCTTGTAATTGATTACAAACTTTTTGAGCTACTAAATCGGGATTTACATGTTCTAAGTTATTAGATAAATTTCTGATTCTAGATAAGATTTGATCAAAACTTACAGGAACACGTTGTCCATTACGTTTAACAACAAACATCCTTGAATATAATACTTAACCTCAAAAAAATAAATTAAATCCGTTCTTAATGAATAAGTGAAGAAGAATGGCAGAACCAATAAGACCGCCATTTAGACCAACGAAAGAACAAGCTATGAAAATATTTTATGCATTAAATGGAGATTCAAATGAATTTCCAGTAGAATGGACAGATAGATCTTATTTACCGATGGTTACTGAAAGAGATGGAACAACTAAAACTAATTATATAACATTACTGTACTTAGCATTTATTCAAAGATGGGAGAAAGACAAAAGTGAAGAGTATTATAATTTGTTATTATTAGAATCTTCATTGCCATGTAAACAACAACAATTTGAAGAACAAACAAAACGTTCTTTGTTAAGATTAAAACAACTTAAAACATCATATGATAAAAAGGAAATTGCAGCATTGTCAAAAGATGATGAAACGCAGTCAGGTGTAGATTTTCAAACTATAGGTTCAGCTGATCTTATGGCATTGCAATTTAACAGCTTAACTGAAGACGGACAAAGAGATAATATAGTTTTTGAAAGGGGTGTGGGAATTGTCTGGAAACCCGACCAAGAAAGAGATATGACAGATTGTACCACATTAATGTCTTTAGTAAAACAAGCGTTAGATGAAGATGCTAAGCGCGCTACCAGACAAGATAGACGATTAACACCTGGTCACGAAATAAGATTAAGAGTGTGGAATGAACAAAAAGTTATTTTTGATAGAATAAAGAAAGGTCCAGAATATTTTAAAAAAAGAATGCAAAGTTTACCGATAAAAGGTCCACGTGCTACTAATGAGGTTGACGAATCAAGTGCTTTTAAAGGTTCTCAACAAGGATTGGGAAGAAAACGTAAAACTAAAAAACGTAATAACAAGAAAAGAAAAACTTTGAGATATAAGAACAAGAGAAAATGATTTTAAAATTGTTATTATTAATAGGTTTCTTTAAAGTTGGTATTGGTATTCAAAATAATGTTTTAGTTTCGCAGAGTCCTACTCAATCTAAAACATCAACAAGAACAACTACAGGAACAAAAACTTCTATAGTAACAAAAGAGATAACACCAACATCTAAAAATACAAATACCTTAACAGCATCTAAAACTTCAACTAAAACTTCAACTATAACTAAAACTTCTTCTAGTTCAAATTTCGCATCATTAACATCTAAATTTACATCTACGTTTACATCTACATCTAGATCTTCATTAACATCTTTAAATACAAGAACATCTTCAAGTTCAATAACAACCTCAAAAACTACATCAAGTTCATCTTCAACAACTATAACTGCAAGACCATCAAGAACATCTACTTCATCAACAACAAATACTCGTTCAATAAGTAATTCTAAAACATCTTCAAGTTCACCATCAATTACAAATTCTTTAAAAGGAACATCAACAAATATTATATCAAGAACTACTACTGGATCATTAACATCCTCGAAATCTTCATCTGCATCATCTTCGGGAACAAGAACAATAACAACAACAAAAACTTCTACTTTAACACCTACAAATACTAGATCAATAAGTAATTCAAAAACTTCTACTCAAACTCCGCTAAGAACAAATACTATTTTAAAAGATTCAAGAACATCTACATTATCAAATACAAGATCTAAGAGTGGAACATCATCAACAACAATAACAAAATCACAAACAAATTCAAGATCTGCTAGTGCTACTTCATCAATATCTTTATCAAGTAAACAAACTCTTCCAAATTCTTTTAGTAGATCACCATCAATAACAAATAGAAATCCTACACGAACATCATTCATATCAAGAACAATATCATCCACATCAAAAGAATCTTTAACACCTACTATGTCTATAACAGATACATCCTCAATAAAATTTACATTAAGTTCAACTTCATTAAATACATTATCAGCACAAAATACATTTACAACTAATTATTCTAAATCAGTATCTGCTACTGCATCATCATCTTCATCTGGAACAAATACAAGATCTTTAAGTTATTCAAGAACATCAACTGGATCAGTTTCAACATCAAGATCTACACGAACAACATCATCATCAACAAATTCGCCAACAAACACAAGAAGTATACATTCAAGATCATCATCTGTAACATCAACATCAAGAAGAAGTTTTTCAGTAACAAATTCACCATTAATAACAAAAACTTCAACAAAAACTATAAGATCTACAATAACATTATCACCAGTTGGAACGTTTACATATAGAATATCTAAATCACCCAATTTAACTGAAACGCAAAGTTTGTCATCTTCTTCATCATCCTCAGAAAGTAATATACAATCAGAAAGTTCAAGTATAACTAATGGAGGAAGTAGTACAAATAGTGGACTTTTTACTTCAGAGAGCACAAAAACTCAAACTAGCATTAATACGATATCAAACTCTCCATCAACGAGCCGAACGTCTAATGAAACAATTTCAATTAGTGAAATTTCAACCTCAACAGGATATTTTACAATATCAGAGAGTGGAACAACAAGTATATCAAGTTCATCTTCACCTATATCAACTGAAACAACATTTGGATCTTCGTCATCAAGAATTTCAATCTCTCAATCAGGAACTTCTAGCAATATTGGATCTTTAACTTCTTTATTTAGTAATACAAATACAGATTCTAGTAGTGGAACATCTGCAAATACTAATACAGGATCTAGTATTCAAACATCTACAACTACAAATACTAATACAGGATCTGCTAGCGAAATATCTACATTGACATCTAGTAATACAGATTCTAGTAGTGGAACATCTGCATATACTAATACAGCATCTAGTATTCAAACATATACAAGTACAAATACTAATACAGGAATTTCAACATTAACTTCAACTAATAGTAATAGTGAAACATCTACGAATTCAGGTACTTCTATATCAACATTAACGTCTACTCCTACACCTACATTAACAAGTACACCTACTGGAACTATAACATCTACTAAATCTAGAAGTCCTTCAGTTACACCTTCTGTTACTATTACTCCTTCTGTAACTACAACTCCTAGTAATTTGGGAACTCCGTCAGCTACTCCTTCTAAATCTGGAACACCATCAGTTACCATAACTCCTAGCAAATCAGGAACTCCATCAGCTACACCTTCTAAATCTGGAACTCCTAGTAAATCAGGAACTCCATCAGCTACACCTTCGAAATCAGGAACTCCTAGTAAATCTGGAACTCCTAGTAAATCAGGAACTCCATCAGCTACACCTTCGAAATCAGGAACTCCTAGTAAATCTGGAACTCCATCAGTAACTACAACTCCTTCTAAATCTGGAACACCTTCGGTTACTATAACTCCTAGTAAATCTGGAACATCGTCTGGTACTATTTCAGGAACATCAACTGGTTCAACAGGTTCTTCGGTTTCAAATACACCTTCTGTTACTATTACTCCATCTAGATCTGGTACTCCTTCAGTTACGCCTTCTAAATCCGGAACACCGTCTAGATCGGGTACTCCTTCAGTTACGCCTTCAAAATCGGGAACACCGTCTAGATCTGGTACTCCTTCAGTTACGCCTTCAAAATCGGGAACCCCATCTAGATCTCGTAGTCCATCAGTTACACCTTCGAAATCCGGAACGCCATCTAGATCAGGTAGTCCTTCTAAAACAAGAACTTCTTAATTAGATTCTAATTTAACTTGTATATGCATAGATTCAATTTCATGTAAATATAATCCCATTGAATATGGCATATTTAATGTGGTTATTTGTGTATTTTTAGAATCATTATAATCTAATAATCCATCTTCTTTTGAAAATAAATAATTATGTTCATCTGATCTTTTCATCATACTTTCATTTAAGAAACTCATTAGACCATGACTTAATAAACTATCACGTTCCATTTCACCTATTCTTAATCCACCATCATTAGATCTACCTTCTAAAGGTTGATGTGTCATTAATGTTACTGGTCCTGTAGATCTATAATTGATTTTATCTTCCGTCATTAATTTAGATCTTAAATAATATGTTGGACCCATAAATATTTCAGATTCAATCATTTCACCATTCATTCCATTATACATAATTTCATTTCCATATGGATGATATCCTAATTGTATAAGAATATCCTTTGTTTCCATAATTCTATTTTGGGTACTAAACGCATTACCATCAATAAAAGTTCCTAATGAAATACCAATTTTATTTGACATAGATTCTAAAAATTGCCCTATTGTCATACGAGAAGGAAATGCATGAGGATTTACAATTAAATCAGGTCTTAATCCTGATGCTGTAAACGGCATATCTTCTTCAGCAATTCTTAATCCGCATGTACCTTTTTGTCCATGTCTTGCACTAAACTTATCACCTAATATAGGACTTCTTGATTCAGAAATACGTATTTTTACACCTTGTAATCCATCAGATGTAGTATACCTATAAATACCATCAACAATACCATGTTGACCTCTTTTAGGTAATGATGATTTATCAACAAAATTTATAATTTCACCTACTGAATTTTGAATTGGGTATACTGTACCAACAAGAATAGTATCAGGTGTAATTTCAGATCCAATTTTAATTATTCCATCAGCATCTAATAATGAATAATCTTTATCTTTTTTTCTAACAACAATTTCTCTATATTTTGAATTTGTAGCTGGATTACAAAATATTGTGGAAACTAAAACATCCACGGATCCTCTATTAAAATTTTTAACTATTGATTCTTCTTCAAAATCATATGAATGATAATAAGATGTTTGAAATAATCCTCTTTTTAAAGCATTGTCATTTAAAAGAATAGAATCTTCTTGATTATATCCTGTAAATATTCCTATAGCAACAATTGTATTTTCGCCATAAGGCATACAACCATTACCACCTAGAATATAAGGTAATGTCCATGTTTGTGAAATAGGTTTTTGAGGTGAATGTAAATGTGTAGAAATAGTATCAAATCGTTTATTGAATGCCGTATTATACCATGAACATGCTTGTTTAACTTGTTGACATGAGAACATATTACGAGGACCTTGATTATGTTCAGAAAAAGGATTGATACTTGCAGATGCTGAAAATATAGCTATACCATGAATTTCTGATAATTGAGTAGGATGAAAAGGTTCCATACTTATACGTAAACATTCTGATTCTTGAGCATCAATAAAATCCATATTATCTAATAATTTTATCCATTCTTTTTGTTGTTTAATAGTTTCAGGTTTTGTTCCTTCTTGATAAATAGGTCTACAAGGTCTACCAGCATCACAAAAAATTAAATATTCATTATCTAATCTATTCCAACACAAAGAAACAAATTTATTAATTTTTCCTTCTCTTCTTAATTTCTTTAAATTAAAATGAAATGATTCAGTATCTTGTTTAATAACACCAATTAAATCTGAATTTAAAAATATTTTTGTCCATAAATTATTCCATAATGATGGATTAATAAATCCTAATTTCAAGAAATTCTTTTCTTTAAATATTATATCTTTAATTTCATTTGAATTAATTTGTGTTGTGATAGTTGATAATAAAGTTAGGGATTTTATCATACCTATATTACCGCCATCAGGATTATCAACAGGACATAATAACCCCCATGAACTTGAATGAATTCTTCTTGGTTCTACTTGTTTAGTACCTTTATCCATATTTAAATTTACTCTTCTCAAATTAGCAATTGTCCCAACATATGAAAATCTAGTTAGAACTTGCGAAACTCCATCCATTTCATTCCATCTTCCTTTAAATGATTTCTTAAATCTTTCCAGAAATTCACGTGAATTCCAATATTTAGTTCTCAAAGTATCTTCTTGAACTAATTCTGTAATTTTCTTACCTCTGTAAAGTTCCTTTTCGAATTCAATTCTTGAATCTAATAATACTTTCATAGATTTAGTTACATCCATATAAATTCTAACAAATTCTTGGAAACATAATTCACCTGAAGCACTTAATCTTTTAAATCTAAAATGATCTCTATCAGATGAATCTTTAATACCTAAATCAATATCCATAACCATTCTTGTCATATGACCTAAAATTAAAGATTTACGTCTATAAAATGTAGAAGTAGATTCATTATCTTGTAATCCACAATGAGGAAATAAATTTGAATATAAATTAACATATATACTTGCCAAGCTTCTTGTACGTGTCATAATTCTTAAAGCTAATAAATTAGGATCTTCATCTTTATTATCTTCTTTTTCAACAAGTTGTTGAAGATATTTTTCATGAGAAAGAATTAGTGTTAAGAAAAGACCATCATACAAAGTTCTTTGATTATCAGGAATGCCATATAAAATAGTATCATATAAATCTTTATCTGAAGTTATACCCAAAGCATAAAATATACTTAGTAAAGGAACAGGTTTAATAAATCCAGGTAATTTAGTAGTAATTAATCTTTGAGTTGAAAAGATAGAAAAATCTTGAATTTTAGCTAGATCTTTAGGATCATTTGGTGAACTATTTTTAGGTCCTAAACTAATTAAATGTCCATATGGACCTTTTGTTCCATCTTCTGATGTAGAATAAATACCTGAAATATATTCATAATCTTCTGATTTGGATGAAGTATCTAGTTCAGTAGCTGTATCTGATTCAGTAAGACCTCTTGATTGTTGTGCTAATTTATAAACTCTTCTTTTTTTAGAATAAAACATATTTGAACCAAGAGATTCTTGAGTTAATAAAACACGTTCTTGTCCATCAATAATAAAATAACCACCTAATTCAAATTTACATTCACCCATATCATACAATTGTTCAGAATCCAAAGGTCTTAAATAACATAAATTAGATTTAAGCATTAATGGAATACTTCCTAAAAAAATATCTTCGAAGTTTTTAGTTACTGTAGCATCATTAGGAAAATTATATTCAATTGTAATATCTCCATAAAAATCAAATTTATACGTTTTGTTTTCAAGACGGCACATATGAGGTACAATAGCCATAGAATCTTCACCTATGGGAACTTTGTATTTTAATTTTGTTCCATCTTTACCACCAATATAAATGTATATACTACGATCATCTTCTAATAATAATTTTAGAGGATTACTTGCTTGAATAAATCTAGGTAATTTAGTATCAAGAAAATCGTTAAATGAATCTAAATGATGTCTTGTCATAGGATTCAATGTAGTTTTAAAGAAAGTTTCAATAACATGTCTTGCCGTATCCATTCCTTTCCTTGTAATTAAAGCAAGAATGAGTAATGCCGTCGTTGCCGTATGGACTTTCGTATGGATTGTTTTATTTGTTATAATTTATAGATACGTATTTAATCCGCAAATTGTAATTACGCCTTCAGTGGAAAAATTAAAAGGTTGTCCTGATAGATGGACATTTAATGGTAAGTTATGTGAACCTGACTATACAACTTCTTGTAAACCTTTTGATCCTAAAACAATAACAACTTTATCACAAGCATGTAATATATGTAAATCATGTGGAACTAATTGGTCAAATATGTGCCTTACATAGAACAAGCATTCTTAAAAATCAAGGATGGCAGGAATCTTTTTTACTGATGAAAAAATATTTTTATGTGGATATTCGCAACATAAACATAAAATTACAGGTATTGGTGGAAAAAAACAAAATAACGAATTACCTTATGAAACTGCATTAAGAGAAACTTTAGAAGAAATATTTGAATTTGATAATATTCCATTTGAATTATTAAATGAATTAAATGCAAGTTTGACTTTTAATAATATAATAGGTTCAAAAAAATATACAAATTTTATAATGTCATTACATGATTTAGAATTAATTTTAAATATTGTAAATAAATATCATTTAAAATCAAGAGTTTATAAAACTCTACCTAAGAATCTTGGTGAATTAATTTATCAACGAGAATATGTAAATAATATTGAAATTAGTAAATTGTATTTTTTTCCATTAAAAGAAAATCCCAATTTTGATTTTTCATTGAATTTAGATATTTCAAGGTATTTAAAAACATTAAATTAACTTATTATAATAATATGTATTCTGAATCATTTAGACCAACATCATTAAATGATGTTATTGGTCATAATGAGATTAAAATTGAATTGAAAAAATATTTAGAATCTTCAGAATTTAAAGGTGCTATATTTTTAGTTGGTCCTCCTGGTATAGGAAAAACTACTTTGGCATTATGTTCTGCACAATCATGTGGATTTGATCCATTAGAAATTAATGCTTCTTCAACAATAAGATCTTATGAAGATGTAGAAAAATTAAAAGATTCGTGTAGAGGATCTATAAATATACATTCATTTATAATTGGAAATACTAAAAAGAAAACTTGTCTTATCTTAGATGAAATTGACGGTTCAGATCCACACGCCCAAAATAAAATTATTGATTGGATTAATGATTCTGAAAGAAAAATTCCTATTATATGTACAGGAAATGAATTACCTACGATATTCAAAAGAAATTCTGAAATAATTAATATTCTTAGATGTTTTCCACCAAATTCAAAAGATATTGAACATTTATTTCCTAATATAAATGTCTCCGAAATATTAATTGAATGCCAACATGATCTAAGAAGAATATTTCATAAATTACAATATGGGGAATCTTATCAATTCCCCATATATAAATTACCATCAACAGGAACATTAAACGAAAAATATTTTATTGAGATTCAGAAAATGTTTCATCTTCTTGATCCTCTCGAATATCTCTACGACATACAGGACAACGAACATTTGATGAAAACCATGTCCGAATACAATTCGTATGGTATGTGTGAGCACAACCACGCAATTGACATCCCCCAGAAGAAATTGAATCCTGACAAATTGAACAAACGTTTGGAGAAGAAGAAGGTACTAAATTAACTAGTTCACGAGTAATTTGTTCATTTGTTGGTATTATTGGAACAGGATCATTAAATGCATTATCATTTAAATTTATTGGAAATGTTATAGTTAAAGGTACTCTTCTAGTCAAACATATATTTCTAATTATTTCTAATATTAGAAATTCTTCTTCCAAAATTTGTCTTGTTAAACTATCTCTATTTGTATAAAATAGATGTGCTCTATTTAAAAATTGATTACGTGATTGTAGCATTTCACGTATAATTTCAAGCATTAAATCATCAGTTGTAATAGACATATTATATTTTATAATGATATTAATGTGTATATGTTTATTTAATCAAGTAAATTAATTTCCTGTTTAGCAACCTCATACATAGGAAATGCCTTTTTTAGTACTTCCGTTATCTTATCATTCAAATCTGAATTTAATAGTAATTGCAGATTTGGAAAATCCTTGAAATAAAATGTAATATCTTCGCCACTTAGTTTATAACCAATAGCTTGTGATATTACTATAGCAAAACGATCTTTATGATGCGATGATTGCGATTTACTTATTATGACAAGATATTTGCCTTTAATGTCAATACCTACAATTTTACCACTGTAAATATTTCCAGACATTCCAGTTTCTTTAAAAACAGTTTAGTATTTAATGAATAATTCCATTTTTATAATTTAACAAATCCAAACACTATTAATTAATAAAATGTCTGAAATATTTACTGTAGATGATTTTTTATCGATAGATTTTATAAATAAAGCTAAAAAAGAACTTTTAAATATTCCTGAAGATTGGTGGTATATTTCATTAAAACCTACAGATCAAAGATATGAAAAAGAAAATTTCAGAAATTTTGAAGGAATATTAAATAATCCAGATTTCATAATAAAAAATAATTTTAATTTGGAACATTATAATAAAGGTAATTTTGCTTATAGATTTAAAAGAAACTTAGATAATCATTATGAAAATTGTTATTGTATACAATGTAAATTCAAAGAATATTTTTTAAAAGATGAAATAAAAGATAAATTAGCTAATATTGTAGGATGTAATAAAATCAAATTTGAAGAAACATTTTTTTCAAGATATGATAATGGTGATTATTTATCAATACATCATGATAAAGGTAATGGTGATTATGCATTTGTTTTTCAATTGACTGAAAATTGGAATCCAACATTTGGTGGATTATTGAATTTCTATGATTCTGAAAAAAAAGAAATTTATAAAACTATAAATCCAAAATTTAATAGTTTAACTATTTTTAAAATTAAAAATGTTCCTATAACTGATCATTTTGTTTCAACGAATACAAGTTCATCAAGTAGGCATGCATTTACAGGATGGTTTTCTATTGTTGACGAGTAAAGAATTTATCCATAGGTCCTTTTTTAAGTTTTTTTAAATATTGTGCTCCCATAAACATTAAGGAATCTAATTCTTTTTCTTTTAAAGAAAGAACTTTTAAAGTAGATTCTTCTTCATCTAAATCTGGAAATTCAGGATATTTTTTTTCTTTGTATCCATCAATTTGATCGATACCAAGAGCAAAGAGCTGGGCTAAAGGATTTTGGATTTGATTAGTTATATAAAATTCTACATCAGGTTTCAAATTTTTAGATTTAACATAAGCAAGTTCTTCAATTCTATTTCCTTGTTTTTTTTCATCTTTTTTAGAATCTATATAAATGAAAGCTAATCTATCACCAACTTGAGGTTTATTTCCTGGATCGCGTTGACACATGCGATCAGCTAATACACGATGAGCAATTTGTCCGGGATTTTTATAATCATCTCTTAATTGTTTAGTAATTACATATTTCTCTAAGGGAAACTTATTTTCCATTAATTTTGAAAGCATATCACGAACATATACTTGTGCATTTTTTAAAGATCTTTGTTCTAAAAGAATATCTAAAGCACCACCATAAACATCTTTTACTATTGGAGCTGAATCTCTTCTTTTTAATGCAATACCCATAAATTTTCGTTTACATTTTGTTATATCATCTTCATACATAAGACCAATATAACGTTTACGACAAAATATTATAAATGGAAAGAAAGTTTTTTCATATTCTATTTTATAAGGTTTGCGACATAAAGAAGTAATTTTTTCTGCAGCTTGTTTAGCTAATGAAATTGATTCAGAAAGATCTTTAGTTGGAAATTTAACAAATATAGAATCTGTATTATGTACAATGATTCTACCAATACCAGCTTGGAAATGATGATTTGAAGTAGTTAGATCATATACATATCCTTCATAAGGAATAGTTCTTATTTTTTTAATTTTATTAGGATCTTTTGATTGTTTATTTTCTGTAAATGTCATGCGAGCAATTTTTAGTTTATCAGCTCTATCATTTATAGAAACTTTATATCCTAAAAGATTTCCAAGATATGCAATTTGTGCACATGTAGTTTGATGTTTTTGATCAATTCTTCTTTGTCCTTTTTGTTTATCACCATCTGCATCATACATTCCATCCCAGAACGCTTTTCTAATTTCATATGAACCATTCATAATCCAGTCAGGAATATTCTTACGTTGTCCAATATATAATTCTTGACGATATGTTTCAATAAATTTTTTAATTGATCCATATTCATTAGATCTTGGAACTAATTTATAAACACCTGAACTTTCAATAGTATTATTTATTATCCATTCAAATGTAGGATAAGCAATATTACAAATTTCTACATAAGATTTAAGTAAATTCATATTCGCATTATTTAATGCCCATGATGCTTTTAGTCCCGAAGGACAATCATAAATACCACAACTTCCATCACCAAAGAAGAATCCAGCAATTTTAGCTTTATATTTTAAAATTGGATCATTTATAGAAGAATTGTTTTCGGGATAAGAATGATGCAATAATTCATCGCCAATATTTAAATCTTTTGGAGAAATTTCAGTTTTATCTAATTTTAGTAAAGAATGATCATCAGTAACATCAACCATTCCTCCATGAGTTAGAATTCTGATAACCTTTTTATGTGATGCTAATTTATGACGAATTACTCTTTCAATTAGTGTCCATCCATTATCTGTCCATGAATAAGTATTCTGTAATTCACAATATTCTTTATCCGAATCTAAAGATTGTTTCCATTCACTACCTAATTCTTCAATATTAATAATTTTAATTTGATCATTTTGTTTAATTAATATAGGTGTATAAGCAGTTACACTATCTCCATAAATTACTGTTGCGCCAAATTCATTTTCTACAACAGTTTTAGCATCATGAATTCTTGCTCTACCTAAAGCAGTAGTACACGCAGCAACTTCAACTTTTCTAATAGGCGAAGATCTTGATCCACATTGACCATATACAGAATTAGCTACTGTTTTATAAGCTAATTGTAAACCATTCAAAACACTTATTTTAGATTCATCATCACATGTTTCCATTAATTTTCTAGTTTCTTTACGTTTCTTAAGAAGAATGTCTAACGTAAGAGGTAAAATACCTTTTAGTAAAGGATTAGAATCAGAAACTTGAACATATCCGCAAGTTTTACGTCCTCCAGAAATATCATAAGAAATTTCATCAACTTGTAATTCTGAAGAATAATCTTTAATACCTTCAAATAATAATAATTTTCCATCAGAATTATAAGTTTTAATATATACAAGAGTATCAGGAGAAATATTAAATGCTATCATATTTGTGGGATACAAAGAATTGAAATCTAATACAGGAATAGGTTGATCTAAATACATACCAATTTTAGGTGGTAATACAATAGCACCTTCATAAGACATATCTTCTTCTATAGATTCTTGATTTTGTATAATTTGATTTCTTTTTGAAGCATAATATAAAACAGCTGAATAAATTTTTATTCCTTGTCCACGTAAGAATATAAAATCTATAGGAACTTTACATACATCTGCCATACCACATGCATTAACAAAAGTATCTAATTTCGCAATTAAAGTTAAAACTAAATCACAATCTTGTATACAATATTTAGCAATTTGAAATCTATCTTCTTTAGAACCTTTATGTTTTAAGAACATTTGTTGAGCTGAAATATCATCTTTACAAAATGACCATTCTAATTTATTTAATTCATCTTTTGTAAGATCATCTAAGATTTTACTAGGTGTATGAATAATAAATGATTTAGGGGTCTTAGATAAAATTAAGAATTTTTGTCCTTCTTTGTAAGGATTTGTAGTATTTGTAATAATATCTAGTTTAATAAAATTACCTTCAAATAATCCTCTTGTAGATTTTGTATGAATTTCTAAAGATGTTGATGAAATATAATTAAATTTTAAAACTTTATCTTTTAAGAATTGTGAAGATACATTATCTAATTTATAAGAATCTAAATTTTGTTCTCTACGAATACTTAATAAAAGATCAATCGTTAATCGTCCAGGCAAATCAAAATATTTAACTTCATATTTTCCACTTGCTAATTCAAATGTTTTCTTATGAGTTTTTAAATGATCTGTGTTATTCAAAGAATCTTCTCTACCTAAATTCAAACTTATTCTATTGAATCTACATCTATCACTAATATAACCGTCATCAAAACCAAATGTATTATAACCAATCAAGATATCAGGATTTTCTAAATAAATAATATCTTGGAATTTTTTTAATAATTCACATTCATTTGAACATGAAATGATTTTTAAATCATCTGTATTTGATTGTGTACATGTTCCTGAAACTAAAACATATCTTTCAACTGAATCTAATAAAGAATCTGTCCATCTTAATGAAAGACCAATTTGAATAATTTCATCCTTGGGATTTAAGGACATAGGAAATTGTCCAGAATCAGAATAAACTTCAATATCATAAGAAAGAATTAATAAAGGAATTTGTTTAGATAATTCAGATCTTATATTTTTATAAGAAACTTCATATAATTTATCAACTCTAATTGAAGAATCTTCAACTTCTTTATAATTCTTTAATTCTATTGTTGATGATGGAGAAATATCTAATTCATGAAATAATCTTAAATATGGAGGTATATTAGATTCATATAAAGTTCTATTCTTAAATAATTTAGATACGTGTTTAAATGCCCATAAAGATGAAAATTCTAATTTCCATACTTTAATTGATAAAAGATTATTGAAACCATTAATAACATCCAATTTATTTTCCAAAGTAATTTTTGTATCAATTTGTTTACCTTGTGGAGATTTTATTAGAGATTGTATATTACTTTGTGTATCATTATTTTCAAATTTCATATAGAAATAAGGTTTAAAATTTAATAGACGAACTCGTGCAATATCACCTTCATGAGTTCGGCCATAAGTATCAATAGTATATTTATAATTAATATCTTGTTCTATCCAACTACAAGGTTGAAAGAACATTCTGTTTAATATTTTATTAATTTATTGTAAAGTAAGTTCGTTTTCAATCTTATAAAAACGAATATTTTTCTTATGAAATTATTTAATTGTTAAAAACCAATCTAAAATGCCCTACACGCATGATACTGAAGGCATTCTGGCGCGTCAACTTAATGTGGCGTCTGAATATCAGCGCAACATGTATGATAGTACACCCCAAGATAAGAAGGGGGGGTATAATGAGGCAACATCTATAACTTTACAGCAATTTTTTGTTTTGTTATACATTGTTGACATTTCATTAGGGAGGATAGTTTATGAAGAAAATGAGTTTGAAAAGGTAGTTCAAGGTGCTGTGGAAAATGGCGGCTTGAATTTCTGGTGGTATGGATTTATTAAGGTTGAAGAAATTTCTCGGCAGTCATTAATTAGGTTTATTTACGGCTGTTATAAAATCAAGAGTCAGGAAGACAAAGTTAAAAAGGAATGGCTAATTGAAATTGCCACTTTCTTAATTAAAAAAGGTTATAAGGGAAATGCGGATGATGCACACGTATGTGGCGCATTCTGCTCAACTCCAACTTTTGGTCTTGATGTTGGCGCAAAGTTTGAAAAAGCTGACAACACTGAGGCATATGAGCTATGGTTGACTGAAAGCTCTAAAAACTTTGTAAATAACTTTTATGACCAGAATGACTATCTAAAGCCATTCTAGTTATATGATAGTTAAGTTTAAGGTAAATCCGTTCAATATAAAAACGGACATTTTTTTTATAGAATTTTGGATTTACAAGAGTAAATATGTTCTGCAAATTTCGCAAGTTTGTGAATTCTGGATGGTGCAGTTGCTTTGGCAATGGCCATTGTGTTGGTTGGTGTAGTAGCGGTCTAGTTAAGACCGACTAATAAGAAATATGTGGTGGGTGAAATTCCCACTTTTTTACAATTTAATACTTACTGAATTTTTTCCTGTAGATCCGCCTTTTTTAGCAGGACTAGAAAGGGATACCTTTTTTTCTTGTGATGCTACACCTACAGATTTCAATAAATTATCAATATCTACAGGAATACTTGTAGGAGGTTTGAGTTCTTGTTGAGCAACTCTAATTTGGGCAGCAGGAGGTTGAGGATTAGGTCTATTTATTTTAACAGGTGATTTTATACTTTGAGGAGGAGGGGGAGGTGGCATCATACTTGACATAAATGATTGTAATCCACCAAGAGGATTTACTGATGGAGCCATTTGAGGAGGTTGAGCAGAAGGTCTATGATTTACTCCAGCTTGAGATTGCATTGCAGCAGTAGCTAATTGTCTAGCAATATCAGGATTAGTTCTTAATATAGAATCAATATTAGGAATAGGTGATTTTTGTACCATTTGATTAGTTAAATGTACCATATATACCATCATACAAGTACGAATAGGAATACGTACAAGAGGATGCATACGTAATTTATCACCATATAAATCATACAATTCTTCAAAATCTTCTTCCATATCACCAACTTTCATTTGAGCAGCTTCAGATAATCCATCTAATTGTAATCCAAAAGCTTTAACTAAAGCTACATTTTTAGATGACCATTCTAATCCACCCATACCAGTAACGAACCATTCAGAAAATTGTTGAATAGTACGATCCATATCTTTTTCTTTCCTAATAAATTCTAATTCTAATTCCATATCTTCCATAGAAGAATCCATAGTAAAACGTTTACGTAAAGGTACACCTAATTTAGCTAATCTATCAAACTTACGCAACATTTCATATTTTTTACGTTGATTATGTTCATCTGACATTCTATGATAAGAATGACTGGGTTTAGGAATAAAAGATTCTTGGGCATTCATATTTTCAAGACCATTCCATGTTTCACTAGGACCAGCATCTTCACTAAACGTTTGAACTAATTTAGGCGCCGATGATTCTTCGGGTAAATCAAATTTATCTAAATTAATACTATCAGAACCACCTGACATCATTGCGGGATTAGTTAATAAATCAAGTCCTACAATCTCCATTTGTTATTTATGAATGATACACTTATTAAAACTTTAACGCATTTTTTATAAAAATGAATTTTTTTTATATATATTTATGGACAAAGATAATATAATCAAAAAAACGTAATGGAATGGCTAATTGGCGGTGGAATATTAATTGGTGTCATAGTTTTCTGTATTCCGTGTTTAGTTCGCGGAAGACGTATTACAGCATTTTGGAGATTTGTGTTTGGTGAACATTCATTTAATGAGAGAAACAACAGATTCGCTAACTTAAAAAAATGATGTTTTGAAGATTTTCAAAAAAATAAAGATTATTCAAGTTTTAAATTTAAACCTAATCTTGAATTAATAATTCTTAATTGAACACTGGAAGGAGTAATTTTTCCTGATTCTACATCTCTAATTGTATTTTTAGGAAAACTACAATGAATATTTAAATCATTTTGTGTGATTTTCTTTTCAGATCTAGCTTTAGATATTTGAATTCTTGATTCGCCAGATAAAGATTTAGGTTTTAAAATAGTAGCTTGTTCAACTTTACGTTGTCTATGAACTTCAGGAGAAATACTAATTGGCATCTTTTAATTTATTTAAAATAAAAAAATCTTAGAATTCGTTTTATATGTTCAACAAATTATAAATTTGAGTTGAAATATTAATTAATTTTTCTTTATCTTCTTTTGAGGATATTACATAATCAAAACTTAAAGGATTCATATATTCTTTACATTTTGATTTAATAATTTTATCGAAATTAATTTTTTTTAAACAATTAATATTAATTAAAATAAAATTCAATAAATCAAGAATTTTCGTATTTCTTTTTTCTGATAATATGTTAATATTATTATTTATATTAAATTCTATATCACATCTAAGTTTATCTATATAATTCATTTTTATTAAATATTGATTTATAAATAATGTTCTTAAATGTTCTGTTAATTTATCTGTTTTAATTTTTTTACTTTGACGATGAATAGGTCTTAAAGATTGATTAAAATTTATACGTTCTTCATAAGTTAAATATGGCATAATTTCATAATGCAAGGTATCTTCTGCAAGATCATCCATACATGCCATTTTTTAAATTAGAAATTAAATTAGATAATGAGATTATTTTCCGTTTTCCATGTACCAAAGACCTTGTAAAAAACAATCAGCTAAATCATCTTTTTTAGGATGTTTTAACAAAAAAGTTTTTAAATCATTTGATGGAACTAATTCAGAGGCATGTACAATCCCAGTTTTCTTTCGACCTTTATAAGTTTTAGTTGAATCTTCCAAAGTTACAATATTAGTTAATTTATGTATAGCAGATACACCTTTAACATCATAACCATGACATACAAACCACATATGCATCATACCTTGAACTGCTAGCATACGTTTATCAGGTTGTTGTTCAAATATAACTTTATTTGCTCCTGTCCACATAGATGTTCTTGCTGTCAATGCTGATGCGATTAAAGGAGCTAAATCTACAACTGATCCAGCTTTACATGATTTCACACATCTTTTCCAAATAGGATTTTTTTTATAAATGAAATCAATATATTCTTTCTTCGTTTTAAATTCTTGTTCTGCTTCTTTTTTTAAATATTCTAAAGTTTTTTTTCCTAATAAAGATTTAGTTGGTAATTTAGGTTTATGACTTGTACACGCAAATAAATTTGTTGATGATGACCATATAGCAGTTTTACGGCATTTAAAACATTTTTGAATACCTTGTGAAGAACCTTCTGCCATAACATCAATTAAATCCCAACCTAAGATTTTAACATCTTTTCTTGAAGTACCTTCCAAAATACAAAAAGCTAAATTTCTTAATCCAACATCAAAAGAAATTAATTTCATTTCTTTATTAATAAATGTCTCCTAAAGTTAAAGCTGCATTAACGGCAGGTTTGTTATTCTTTATTCTAAGTTCACCTTCTGTATATAAACTAGTAGATAAAGTAGTTGGAAATGTTACAGATGGATGCTCACCTACATTAGTAGGTTTAGCTCTACATTCTCTTGTTTATGCTGGCTTAGTTTATTTAATGATGAAATGAAAATGGATTTATAATTAAGATTCTTTAATTTAATATAAAAAATGAAATATTTATTCTTTGATACGGAGACAACTGGTCTTCCAAAGAATAGAGAAGATGCTATTAAAGGTCCAGGAAATTGGCCACATATTGTTTCATTATCATGGCAAGTTTATGAAAATACAACACATATAAGAACAGAATCTTATATAGTTAAACCTATTGAATGGTATATTCCTGAAGATTCTATTAAAATTCATGGAATTACAAATGAAAAAGCTCTTATAGAAGGTCATTATCTTCTAAGTGTTATAACTAAATTCGTGAATGAAAATGCCGATTATTTAATTGCGCATAATATGGATTTTGATTATAATGTAATAATGAATGCAATTTTATGGGATTTAAAATTATCATTTCCGAAATTTGGTAAATTATTTTGTACTATGAAAAATTCTAAAGAAATAATGAAAATTCCTTATACAAATGGCTTAAGAGGTTATAAACCACCTAAACTATCCGAATTATATGAATTCGTATTAAAGAAAAAACCCGATGTAAATAAATTACATACTTCTTCTTATGATACACAATTACTTGTAGATATTGTAATGAATTACGAACCTTTTAAGCAAATGTTAAATTTAACTACTATGAAAATAAAAGAAGTAAATGAAGTACCAAATAAAAAGAGAAAGCTTGGAACATTATTCTTATAAACCTATCGAATCATTTTTTACAACTTATATTTGGGCAATGGATGGATGGACTTATAATGTAAATGAAAAAAAACGTCAAAGATATTTTTATGAAAATGATATTTTTTATATTGAAGAAGAACCTTATATTTATTTAAGTTTTCCAATGTGTTTACACAGAGAAGAAATACGTAAACATATTATTTCATATGAACCTTTGAAATGGATAGAAGAAGGTATAGATTTCAAAGAATTGTATGTTAGTTTAACACATAAGTAAATATTTTTTTAGTATAAAAACCATGTTATTCACAGAAATATTATCAATAGCATTTGCAACTATACTTGTTATGGTAATCTTACAAGTTCTATTATTTGTAGGAATTAAATTAATGTATCCACCTCCTCCGCAAATTATTTATAGAGATGTTCCCGTATATCAACAACAACATCAATCTATTCCTGAACAACAAGCTTTCACAGAATTACCACAACAAGAAATAAAGTTACCTGAATATGAACCAGCACTTAAATCAGCTTCAACAAATATACGAGTGGACCCCGAATTACCGCTTGGTATTAAAGAAACTCGCCCCCCAGGTACCTAATCTTTTAAAAATTCCTCAATCTTCTGGTATATCAGGGTGGATTTGTCTTCTTTATAATAATTTAAATCCTATTTGTTTATGGGTAACTAATAATGATTCATATGAAATTCCTATATGTTTAGATGAAAGATTATATGGAGATACTATATTTAAAGCTGAAAAAATTAATAATACTATTATTTTATCTGACATATATATTTTGAATTGTACGAATATATTTAGATCTACAACTTATAAACAAAGATCTGAATTAATATCAGAAATAATTTCAAGATTTTATACAGAAATAAAAGGATTTCCCCAAATAATACCTAAATCTAAATATGATTTCGGGGGTAAAAAATTAAAGGGTTATGAATTATATACAGATGAAATAGGATCAAAAGGTTATTTTGTGGAGAATACAAAGACAAAGATTATTAAGTCAGATATACCTGATGTATATTTTATTGATGGAACTGAAAATTACTTAAGAGTTCCTGATTTAAAAACTTCAGAATATTTGCGTTCAAAAGATAAAGAATTTGAATTAGAAGTTGAAGATATGGGAGATGGAACTTTCTTAATAAAAGAAAACATTCTTTAGTTAAAGTAAAGATGCCAAGGAAAACTAAGAAACGTTCTCATAAACGTCGTCATCATAAAAGACGTTCAATGAAAGGTGGATTTTATGGATTTTCAGGTTCATTAGATGGTCAACCCGGTGTCCCTAATTTAACGGGCGTACGAAATACTGAAATGGGCGGTGTAGTAGGTAATCGCGGTGGTAATTCTCTTTTAAGTACTAAACCTTATCCTATGAAAGGAGGTAAAAGAAAACGTCGTAAAACTATGAGAGGTGGTGGATCATTTGGTGCTACATCAGCAGCATTTAATGGAACAGGATATCGTGGTATGGCTAATTTTAGTCAAACAAATACGAAAGGACCTCCTAATCAAGGCCCTGCTAAACATGGTGCATTTAATGATGGTGGTGCTCATCCTGGAAACTTTAAGAGTTTTGGTGGATTATTACCTAAATAATAAATAATAGTATGGATTCTTTAGTAGCAGGTGTATTAAGTGTAGGTGTTACTCTATATTTCTTAAAAAAAAATGTTCCTCAAATGCTTATGTGGATTTTAATTGGATATTTAGTATCTTATAATTTCTTTCTACGTTCAAGAACAATAAGTTTATTATTAGGTATTGGATTAGCTTATGTTGTATGCTATATAAGTACAAGAGAACATTTTGAAGATGAAAAGAAATTAGAAGAAAAAGAAGAAAAAACAGATCCAGAACCTACAGGAAAATCAACTCCTCATGTAGATTTAGGTACAACTATTTTACACGCATATAGAAATTTAACTCCTGAACAAATTGGTGGTATGAGAAAAGATACTAAGGAATTAATGGAATTACAAAAAGAATTAATGGGAACATTAGCTGAAATGAAACCTGCGATTGAACAAGGTGCTGAATTACTAGGAACGTTTAGTCAATTTTTTGGTAAACCTCAATAATTCTTGTCATAGCATCTGCATAAACTAATTCATGATATAAAGAATCGTTACATGATATCCATGGTCCATTAACTAATTGTACCATGAATTTCCATTCTTTTATTAATGATTTTAATTCGATAAATCTTATATATGATATCCATAATTCATAAGATTTCATTAATGATAAAGAATCTAATAAACTAAATTCTAATGAAAACAATTTATAAAAAATATACAGAGGTTGAATAATCATATCAATTAATAAGATTGTTTGATTCATAAAATCATCTACTGAAAATATTTGTTTTAATTCAATGTATTCAAATGTTAATTTAAAATAATCTTTTTTATCTAAATCAAATAATAATTTTAATTTATTAGCTTGTTTTCTTATAATTTTCGTTGAAGGAATCATCTTCCTTTATTTGTATTCCACTAATAGGAAAATCTTGTAATTCTAACGTTGATGGACAAAGATATTTAAATCCCATAATTGAAGGAAATAAATCGTTTAATAATTCCAGAGTTATAATATTACCTACGACCATAAATTCATCTAATTTATTCGATATTTCCTCATTTTCATTTGAACCTATCCATAACCATGGAATCAAGGGTTTTTTATTTAATAATTCTTTAGCTTGCTCATATGTAGTTCTTGTAAATAATTGATTAGGATACCATACTCTATATCTTTTTTTAGAATTCAAAAATATTTCTTCAACAAATAAAGTTTTAAGTGGAACAGATGCAAACCATTTAACATGATTACTATTTCCTGTTGGACTATAAATAATTAATGTATTTGAATATTGATTGTTAGGAATAAAAAAATCAAATAAAAGAGATTTGATTTTTTTATTGATTCTTATAAAACATCCAAGAACTTCCATAGTTTTATTTTTTAATACACAGAGTTTGTTGAAATGGGTGCTTCACCACCTTCTAAACTTTCAACGTTTTTATCTTTTTGGCCAGTAAAATGTTCTTTTGCTAATGTTTGTAAACCTCTATCTAAATTTAAGCCCATTGCAATAGATGTTGCCAAAGCTGTAATAATAAAAGGTGTAGCAATTACTACCCATGAAACTATTCCTAAATTCACATCACAGAATGAATCTAAAATTATAACAGCAACTAATCCACCAACTAATTTAACTCCAGATGTAATGTATAGACCTAAAGATAAATCTAACGCTATATGAACAACAATATAAATTAAGTATAGGATAGCAGGAGGACATAAATCTTCAATAAATCTCATATTAACGTTATTATATTTAATTTAGTAAAAAATATAAGGATGGATAAAAATAAAATTTTGAAAGTTATGGATCTTGGATGTTGTGATGAAAATGAAGCAATTGAATTACTTAAGAAATCTAATAATGATATTATTGAAGCTGTAGCTTTGAAATTTAATGTTCCTCAACCAAAGAAAAAAGTTCAAGATTCAACTCAAACTTTTTTTTCGCAAGTTAGAAAAGACATGGCTGAAGTTGAAAGATTATGTACAAAAAGATTAGCTATTTCAAGTCAAGACGAACTTTTGGAATATTCCGAGAAGCAAGACCACCTCTCAAAAACTTCTCAATAAAATGATTACTTTCATATATATCTTCTTGTTTTTCTTGAATTAAAGGTGTAAATACAGGCCATTGTTTATCTGATGTTGTTTGAATACTTTTACGATTTGCTGTTGAATATCCATATTTAACTCTATTTTCGGCAGGTACGGCATCAGGATCACCCATACCTAAAAATGGAGTTGTAGGAAAAGGTCTTTGAAATAATTGTTTAGGACCTTTAAATCTTAAAGCTGCAGGATCACCCCATAATAATGCTGAATGTGTATCTATAGCACATCCGCCTTCGGGTGAATTACCATAATTACCTTTAGGTACTAATCCAACAAATTCAGATGCTGCATTCCATGCTGAAGCATTACCGCATGATAAAGGATTATTAGCATAATAAGTTGCTGTATTATTACGTTCAACTGCATCTCTTTCTCTTATTCCTCCTCTTGTACCAGCATGAAAAAAAGGATAATCGTTCATTCTCTATTATTTAAGCATTTAGAAATAAATCTTTTATAATAGTATAAACTAATGTATTGGGGTTATCATTTAATTTTAGATTCTGCCAAATGTATTCCTAAAACTATTAGATGTAAACAAAACATTTATAATTTCACAACAGATTTAGTAAAAAAAATTGATATGGTTCCTTATGGTCAACCTCAAATTCAGCATTTTGGTTCAGGAAATAAAGCTGGGTATACGCTAGTGCAATTGATTGAAACTTCAAATATATGCGCACATTTTGTTGAAGAAACAGATGATATGTATCTAGATGTTTTTAGTTGTAAACCATTTGAACCTAAAGATGTAGAGCATATGGTAGAAAAATATTTCCAACCTAAAAATAAAACTTCTACATTTTTAACTAGAAACGCATCAAATCCCAACATGTTAAAGTTAACAAATAATAAAGATACAGATGTTAATGGATATTTTGAATTAGAATAAAAATATATGCCTACACTTTTATCAAAATTTATAAGACAGCTAATCTTATAAACTTCTAAGTTTTTACGTTTACCTTAAACGACATTTTTATTGTTATGTTCAAATCAACTCTCCCATATACTAGTTGATATATCGTTCTCTCCGACCTGTGTGATTTTACTGGTTTTACACTTCCAGATATTTGCCCCTCCTTCGCAAATACTATTATAATCTTCATTATACCCTATTCATCAGTTATTAAAGGTTAACCTAACCTATCTAATGCCCCATCATTTCCTTCCGCATTAAATTGTATTGTACATTTTTAGAGTTCTCATGCTCTAAGTTCTACAACCCCTCTATTCTCTTGAGAAGAGAATATTACCTTGAAAACTTCAAAGATTTACTTAACTTGAATAAACTATTTATTTATCAGAACCTTCTTTTTAAAGATTCTGATAAACTATCAATTTATTTTAAATTAGGTATTTCAGTGAAATTCCCAATAAACAATAATTCTTATAAAAATAAAATCCGTTTTTATAAGAAAAAAATTATTATTAATTTACAGAATAATATTTTCCCCATCCTTCAAGATGCCATGGGCCTTGCGATACCATAAAGGTACTTGCATACGCTCAGACCACGTTGCTACATGCTCATCTCGCATGTCTTTAAGTTCAGAATCCAAATTTCTCAAAAGATAAAGGCATTTAGTACGCAGGTCTACCCTCTTAGATTCAAGGGACTTTTTGTGCGTATTAAATGTAGGCCCCTGAATTGCAGGATCCTCAATCTTTTTTACTAGAATTTGGTACATGGGAATATTTAGGCCAAGTTGAGTTACAAAGGTGTTAATCTCCGTAGTGTCAGGCATGGTGTCTAGTTTTTACTAATTAGATTAAACTTAACTTAAAAAATTATCCGTTTTTATAAGAAAAAAAGAGTTGGTCTAGCCGGGGCTTGAACCCGGGACTTTGGCGTTGCCGAAATCATACTCTATTAGTATAAGCACCACGCTCTACCAACTGAGCTACTAGACCTAACCCTACTAAGAATTATTATAAAACTCAAATAAATCCGTTTTTAATAAATTTTTTGAAAAACGGATTTATATTTTTATTAATTTATTTAAATAGTGTGCGTGAGTGGCCTAATGGATAAGGCGTCTGCCTTCTATATATACTTGATATAAGCAGAAGATTGTGGGTTCGATTCCCACCTCGCGTATTTTTTTATTTTAAATATTTCATAAAATTTCTTAAAAACGGATTGTTTTAAAATCTAAAATAATTATTAGTGTGCGAGGATGTCCGAGTGGTTAAGGAGAGGGACTTAAGACCCCTTGGAGAAATCCGCGTGGGTTCAAATCCCACTCCTCGCAACAATTTTTTATTGTTATAAAACATATTGATTTATTTCTTTTCCAGCAGCATCATAAATTCCAAACTTAAATCCATATCCTGTAACTTTAGTTGCTGCAGAAGGATCTGTTGCGGCAGTACATGAAGTTCCTTGACCAAAAAACGTTTGAGCATCAGAAGGAACTAACATGCGTGGATAATGATAAAATGAACATAAATATCCTGAAAATCCACCATTTTTATTTAGAACAATATCTCCACTAGCAGGTTTGGGTACACCAGAAAGGAAACAAGATTTTACTAATTTTCCATTTAAGTAAACATCTAAATTACGAGAAAATACTGTTAATGAAACTGATGTCCATGCTTGTAAAGGAATATCAGGAATTTCGCATATAAATACATCATCTGTAGCACCTGAATGTCCAGCAGGAGCAGGTTCAGTTTTAGATGCATTATTGGATTCAGGAAATATAGATATTGATATTTTTAAAGTATTATCTGTAGGATGTAACGAAACTTCAGGATTATTAATATTTGAATTTGTTGAATCATTTCTTGAAACAATAAATTTATCTTTACCAAAATTATGATTCCAATCTTTAATATACATCCAAAATTGCATACCATAAGCACCTTCACTTCCTGAACTTAATGGAGCTGAAGATGCAGGTATAGTAGCTATAGATGTAGCATCTTTGGGATAAGGTAATAAATCTGCTGAACTACCTGAATAATTAAATGCATTTTTTAGGCGACCTAATAAAGAAGGACCAGTTTTATTTGGTGTTGATGATGGAGCTTTTTTATTTGTGAAATGTTCTTGTTGATTAGCTAATGAAATATCAATTAATTGATCTACAGGAAAAGGGGCTGGAGTTTTTACAGATGTATCTAATCCAGGTTTATTTCCTTCAAAATGGTAAGATATTTGGGCATTTCCAACAACACTTTGACAAGGAGTTTGTACATTTTTTGTAGGATTAGTATAACACATTCTATTACTAATATTTAATTTTGATAAGCCATTTTCTAAATAAATTGAATCTCCATTCACATAAGCTTGAACATCACTAGTAACATCTAGACCACCTGTAATTCCATAAGATGGATCTAATAATTTAACAGAATCAAATTTCAATAAAACTTGCTCATCTACTCTTTCAAAAAACCAATACCATACACCTGTACCAATTACTCCTAGAACAAGTAATATACCAAGAATCCAGAATATAATTTTAGCATATCCCCAAGTACTTGTTTGTGCTTTTTCTACGTTAGAAGCTAATTGTCTTTGTATATCTGCAGCACTAAATTGTGCTGCTGTATAATCTACTTTTGGCACTGAAGATGTAGCTCCCATTTATTTATTCATTTGAAAGTAAAAAATGGATACTTACATACAATTAACTAATTTATAGTAGAAAAAATGCATTGCAATAATTGTGGTGAAAAAGGTCATGTGTTCAGAGAATGTCCAAATCCAAAAACATCATGTGGAATAATTTTATTGAATGTGAAATGTTTACCTACCGATAATACACAAGTTAAAGTTTTAATGGTACAAAGAAAACATTCGATGGCCTTTACAGAATTTGTTAGAGGAAAATATGATATTGTAAATATAGAATATATTAAAAAATTAATTTCAAATATGACAATTGATGAACATGAAATCTTACGCAAATATGACTTTTCTAATATATGGACAATACATTGGGGAATAGGAAGAGATCATCATTCATCAGAATATGAAACTTCTCTTGTAAAATTTAATACATTAAATAAAGATGAATATTTTCCTAAAGGTTTAAATGGATATAAAGAATCAGAATGGGGATTTCCTAAAGGAAGAAGACATAATAGAGAAAATGATATTTCATGTGCATTAAGAGAATTTAGTGAAGAAACGAATATATCAAGAGAATCATTTGTAATATGTAAAAATTTGAAATTAGATGAAACTTTTCATGGAACGAATAATATTGAATATAGACATGTATATTTCATAGGATTATTGAATACAGAAATTAATTTAGATACTAAATTTACTAATGAACAAGAACGTGAAATATGTTCAATTAAATGGAAATCTATCGATGAATGTTTGGAAATTACAAGACCACATTATATTAAACGTAAAGATCTATTAAAAAATTTAAGAACTATTGTTAAAACGTTTCATACATAATATAAATTTTATAAGAGATTATAAATAAGATGAATATTTATTTAGGAACATTTTTTGTTTTAGCTGGATTATATTTAGCTGGATTTATATTATCTTTATTAATTTCATATTTAAAATGTTCCAAGTTATCATTTAGCATTTCATCTTTAGAAGCTTTGTGGTGGACATTAGGCCCTTCATTAGCATATTTTATTGGAAATTATTTCACTACGTTTAATTCTTTTTATTCTGACCCTATAAAAGGATGGTTAAATATAGTAGATGATGAAAAAGCTAGATTATACGGAACAATATATTTAATGATCTTAGCTTCATGGATAATGACTACACGCATGCTACATACAACTGAATCACAAGTATGTAAACCCGACTTAGCTGAATTAAAGAAATTCGAAGATGATTTAGAGAAAGAATTAAAAGAAAAAGAAGGTAAGAAGAATAATGGAGGAGGAGATACCGTACAGAAAACAGAAACTAAAAGTTAAAACTATTCCTAAAAATACTTTGTTATTTAGATTATCTAAATCTACTGAAAATGATTTAAGAGGTGTACCTATCGAAAATTCTGAAAATAGATGTATTATACCTAATTTCAATGTATTTTTTCATCCTAATCCTTTTATAGGATATTATATGTACAAAGATTATTTGAATGATATTGGAACAATTGTTAATATATACATTTTGGAAAAAGATATTAAAGTTCTAATGTTAATTGAACCTTCAAAACATACAAGATTATCAAACAAAACTAAAAGAAATTTCATAAAACAATGTTCGGATGTACCTAAAGGATGTATGCCCCGTAAAGGAAATTCTTATGATCCATGTTTTTCACAAACATTAATTAAAAAGTTTCCTGATATTGTTGGTATGATAACTTTGGCACCCGGTGATAATAAATTAATTAAAAAAGCTAAAAAAAGAGGTATACCTAAAAAAACTATGCGCATTTTAGATACACAAAAAGCCCGCGATTCATTTGGCATAAATGAAATACCTGAATTAATTCTGTATCCACTCATAAAACGATCATCAAAACAAATTATTGTTCATTCTGAAGATAAATTAGAAAACAATTATAAATTATTAAAAAAAATAAAATTTAATGATGATGAATTACATAAGTTTATGAAAAAGTATACAAAATATAATCCTAGTACTTATTTTTATACTTATAATTTATCAACATCTACTTCAGGTTCATTAGAAAATACTATTTCATCTTGAAGATTTTCAGGTTTATAATCTATTAATTTATCTGCGTCAGTTTCAACTGATAAAATTGCTGGATGTAAATTTAATCCGATCATATCTTTTCTTTCATATACACCATAAATTTCATGTTTATCTTTTCCAAATGAATCTAATGAAATTAATACAAATGAATTTGTATCAACTCTTAAAACTCTCTTCGCTTTTTTAGATGTGAATTTTCCTTTCAGTTTTGCTACACTAACTAAGATTTTATTTTTAAGTTCATATACAACTGCAAACATTGCATTACCTAAAGATTTAATTACACGTCCCATAACTAAATTATCATATTTCATTAATATAAAATCTTGTAAAGTTTGATCAGAATCTTTAGATGCCATTATATTGTTATTTAAGAAAACAAATTCTTATTTTAAAATTCGTTTTCTTAATTAAAAAGAAAAAATGTCATTTGAAATTATTATATTTGAAAATCAATCTTTATATAATGGTACTAGTGAAATTCAAGATGAAAAAGAAGCGGTAAAAAGATTTCTTGAATATTGTGAAGAATATTTATGTTATTTGTTTGGATCAGATGAAAAAGAAGAGAGAACATTAACAATTGGTAATTTATATGTTTCATATGCTGATAATTCAGGTGGAGATAAACCTTTAAATATTATATTAATAGGTAAATTAACTGAAGAATCTAAAGAATATATTAGAAGTAAGCTTTCTTAGCTATATCTGAATCAGTAGTATGATAAGTTTTTCCTTTTAATAAAAATGAATGGACGCGAGCATAACCCCATTGTTGTTCTGTAGCACCAGGTCTATGTCCTGTTCTCCATGCTGCCATACCACGATTATAAACTTCTTTAATATATTTTAATGGTACTCCTGAAGCTTCAGATTTTTCTTTTAATGATTTAGCATTAGGATGTTTTTTATACCATCTTAAAGTATAACTTGATGGTTTTGATTTAATATTTTCATCAGTTTTAAATCCTACATAAGCTTTGGCATTTTTCCATGATAATGATCCAAATTTATTCATTTCTTTTTTTCGACGTGTTTTCATTAATGAACTTAATCCTGAAAAATATCTTTTAGGATAAAATTTATTTCGTAATGTTTTATTCATCTTATATATTTAAAATGAAAATTTACATAAATATGCTACACCTAAATATGAAAATACTGCCATCATAAACATCCACCACCATACAGGAAAAACAGTTGATCCTTTTTTCTTTGTTCCAAATGGTTTAATTGAACCATTTTGTCCGAATGCTAATGCAGGTTTGAAATGTAAGAATAATGCGACCATGAATAAATATATACTTACCATCCATAATTTTGGATTCTTACGAATTATCTCTTCCATTATCATTTCCCTCCTAAAATAATAAGTGGAAAAATGTATGTCCTTCCAAATAGAAAAGCTTTTTCTGATGCTATTACACGCATATTCCTAAACAAAAAATATAGAAAAGATCCTACTGATGATGAAGATAAAGATATTGATCTTTGTCAACAAAACTCTTCAGGAACAAAAGAATTATTTCCTTATCAAAAATTAGTTAGAGATTATTTAGCTAGTGAAACTCCTTATCGTGGTTTATTATTATATCATGGTCTTGGTTCAGGAAAAACTTGTTCTTCAATTGCTGTTGCTGAATCTGTTTTATCACCTAAGAAAATATTTGTTTTAGCTAAAAAAGCATTGATTGTTAATTTTAAACAACAATTAAGAGAATGTGGAGATCCTATATATCAACAAGAACAACATTGGGAAACTAAAAATATTTCTTCAGAAGAAGATCGTGAAAAAGCTCTTTCATTGGGCATAACACAAGAATTTATTGATAATAAAGGTAGATATTTCATAACTGTTCCTAATAAACCTTCAAATTTCAAAGAACAAGCTTTAAATATCCAAAAAGAAATATCTGAACAAATTGATACGGTTATAAATAAAAGATTTGAATTTATTTCTTATGATGGTATTTCAAAAATAAATATCGATAAATTTTTTCCTGAAGATAATCCACGTAAATTTGATGATTCTGTTATAATTATTGATGAAGCTCATAATTTCATAGGGTCAGTTTTAAATGAAAGTACAATAAAATCTAAAATTTATGATATGATTTATCATGCTAAAAATACTAAGGTTGTTTTGTTATCGGGCACACCCGTTATAAATTATCCAAATGAAATTGCTTATTTAATGAATCTTTTAAGAGGACCTATTGAAAGAGTTCTTATTAACACTTCAAGTGTTATTTCATGGGATGAAGGTATGATGACTTCATTTTTCAGAACTTTGAAAGATATTGATACAATTGAATACGATTCAATAAAAAGATTAATTAAATTAACAAGAAATCCTCCTTATTTTGAAACTATCTTGAACGAAAAAGGTGAAAGAATAGCAGTAAAATATAATAAAGATTTTCCACAAGAACCTGATATTCTAAAATGGGTTGATACATGGCGCTCAAAATTCCAAGAAAAAGTTTCAGGTATTGAATTAAATCCTCTGGAAAAACTTCAAAAAGAAGAACTAGAATGTTTACCTACAAAATTTGAAGATTTTGCTAATTTATTTCTTGATGGCCTTAATATTAAAAACGCTCTTTTATTTCAAAGACGTATTCAAGGTCTTGTTTCATATTATAAAGGCGCAGATGAAAGATTAGTTGCTAAAGAAGTTAATCCTGATAAACGCCTAGTTAAAGTCCCTATGTCAACACCACAATTCTTAAGATATTTGGAAAAACGATGGAAAGAAATTCAAATGGATTCTAAAAAAGGTAGATCTAAAACTGAATTAGGCGAAGATTTTTCATCTTATAGAACGGTTACTAGATTAGCATGTAATTTTGCTTTGCCACCTGAACTAGATCAAAAAGATATTTCTAAAGAACAATTGCAAGAAGAAGATTTTCAAAAACAAGAATTAGATGCATTTGAAGAAATTTCAAAAGATCCTAGGAAATTCTTAACTTTAGAAAATCTTAATAATTATTCTCCAAAAATGTTAGAAATTCTAAAAAATATTAAAAAAGAAATTGGCGATGGACCATATTTTAATAAACAATTTATTTATTCTTTTTTCACTACGTTAGAAGGTGCTGGATTATTTGGATTAGTTCTTGAAACAAATGGGTTTCAAAAATATAAATTAATTAAAGAACAAGGTATTTATATTGAAGATCCTTCTTTGAAACCTGGTGTACCATGCTATGCTGTATATTCAGGTGAAAATGTAGACGAACGTGATTACTTAAGACAAATTTTTAATAATAAATATAGTTCTGATTTTCCTACTACATTAAAACAATCTATCAAAGAACCTAATAGATTATGTATTTTTATAGCTTCAAAAGCAGGTGCTGAAGGTATTAACTTAGTTAATGTTCGTAATGTTCATATTATGGAATCACAATGGAATCCTGCTATTGTAGATCAAGCTATTGGACGTGCTATTCGTATTTGTTCACATGCTTCACTACCATTAGAACAAAGAACTGTTGATGTGAAAATTTATATAAGTGTATTTTCTGAAGAACAACAAAAAAGTATTGATGGTCCAAATATTGTACCTATTCGAAGAAATGATACAATGTTAAAAAGATATGATGTTGAACAACCTACAGATACATTTATGACAACTGATGAATATATGTATGATTTAGCTTATAGAAAAGGACGTATATCTAAAAACATATCATTATTATTAAAACAATCTGCTATAGATTGTGAAATTCATAGAAAATTACATTCTAAAGAACAACCTGTAATACAATGTATGAGATTTGATACAACAACTAAATCTGAAGATTTAGCATTTAAACCTTCTTATCTTTTAGAAGAAAAAGACACGCTTTATTTAAGAAATATTATTAGAAAATCAAGACAATTACAAAAAATACGTATTAAAGGATTAGCTATGATTTTAGATCCAGTAACAAATGATATATTTGATTTTGTAGCATTTGAAGATAATCAACGATTATTAAAGATTGGTACAAAAATATCACCTACAGAAATACATTTCTTAGTTTAAATATAAAAAATGCCTATGTCATTAAGTGCTGGTGATTGGACAAGAATCCAAAAATTAAAAAATGTAAGAAAATATGCTAATGAAATTGCAGTAAATAAAGATGTTTTAAATAGAGTGTCTCAAGATCTTCCATTTAGTTCAACATTACCAAATTCAAGTTCTAGAGTTGTTGGATCATCAAAAACAAGAAGAGAAACATCAAAATATATTGATTATGTAGCATCGCAAAAACAAAGTTATGTAGTACAAAATGAAAATTCATCAAGACAAAATGCAACTACAGGATTTGGTATACAAAATTCAATTGTTTTATTAGGATGTAATTGTGGAAATATTACTGGACAAAATAAAAATGTATTACCTGCTAAAAATACTGGGTGTGTAAAATGTAGAATTTAATTTAAGAATTAATAATAATAATGTCAGGCAATTTAGTAAAATATTTACCAGGAGGAAAAACCTGTAATGTAGGTTATAATTATAAAAATGCAGGACCTGAAGGATTACGTGGACCAACTGGGGCAACGGGACCAAAAGGTGATTATGGTGGTCCACCTGGACCTGTAGGACCAACGGGACCACAAGGAATACAAGGTCCAACTGGAGTACAAGGACCTCCTGGAGTTGGGCTTTTAGGGGCAATAGGACCACAAGGTATTCGAGGACCGACGGGTCCAGCTGGGCCGGCTGGGCCGGCTGGGCCGGCTGGATCATCTGTTACTACGGATGATTTACTAAGAGCAATAATTAATAATCAAGATGTAATTAACATTAATGTTAATGGTGGAGGAGGTTCTGGAACGATCGGTCCAGCGGGTCCAGCGGGTCCAGCAGGTCCAATAGGTCCAGCGGGTCCAGCGGGTCCAATAGGTCCGGCAGGTCCAGCAGGTCCAGCGGGGGGTCCAGCGGGTGGTCCAATAGGTCCAGCAGGTCCAATAGGTCCAGCAGGTCCAATAGGTCCAATAGGTCCAGCGGGTCCAGCGGGTCCAGCGGGTCCAGCGGGAACAGGTGGTGGAAGTTCAGGAGTTTACAGTATAAAAATTATTTTTTCAGGGTCAAATGTACCAACATTTAGTAATTTAAATGTATTTTTAAAAGATAGCTCTGGAACAACAATAGATTATACTACTTGGGGGTTAACTAGAACAGCAAATAATTCATTTACTATGACTCCACCTGTAGGTATAAGAAACACACTAACAGAATTTAAATATTTTGTTCAAACTTCGAATGCACCAACAAGATATTTATACTCGTCATTTACAGCTGCTGCAACTTCAGGATATGCTATTGTATTATATGATGGAACTTCAACATATACATTTTCAGGATTGGAACCTGCAAATACTTCGATAATGTCTGGAGGAATTTTATATATTATGTTCAATTCCAACACATACAATATTCCTTATTAATAATAGTATAATATGCAATCAGTTCCACCTATTTTTCCAGTATTAGGGGGGTATATTGTAGATGGAAGTTTAAGTATTACAAAAACATATCCTACTACAGGTATATTAGGAAATATAGGTTATGAATTTTCAGTAACTATGTATATTGAACAATTAAGAACTATATCTGGAAATACTGGAAATGGTGTTGTTATTTTTGATACTTCATATATTAAACCAGGACAATGGATATTACAATCAAATGGTAATTGTTTTTTAATTACAACAATTAATGTAATAACTGATAGTAATAATATTTCATTAGTTTTACGTGATGTTGATTTATTTAATGCATTAAGTTCTAATACAAGAACAAAATCTTATCCTATTGCTGGCGGATCAATAAATACAATTATATTTTCTTTATCTGAAGATGGTGATCCTATTTTAAATTATTTATCTAGATTTTATACATCTGGATTACAAGATATATCTTATTGGATAAATGATGGTTTAGGCAGATTTCAACATAGAAATTATTACCAAGAATATTTCATAAATAAAAATATTGATAATTATGGAGTTACATTATATTCGAATTATAATATTGATCAAGTAGTTTATATAGGTCAACCTGGAGGGACTGGACCATATGTATATTTACCTGTAAATTCTAGTAATTCTATAGAATGTGATAAGGCATTTGGGATAGTTTCAAGCGTAAATCAACCAGAATTAGGTAATATATATGTTCGTCCATTTGGTAAAGTTATTTCAGATTTACCTTTTAATCTGCCTGGAAATATTGGCGATGTATTATATTATAGTTCTACAAATCCACCATCGTATTGTACAAATATAAAACCTACTGATGGAATACCTATTCGCAAATATATTAAATTAGATACAGATGTTGCTTCAGTTTTATATGGTCCTGATACGGGTGGTAGCACAGGAGGAACTATAGGACCCAGAGGACCTACAGGACAAGATGGTATACAAGGTATTCAAGGTATTCAAGGTATACAAGGTATTCAAGGTATTCAAGGATTATCTGGGATTCAAGGTATACAAGGTATATCTGTTGTTATACCTAATGGCTCTACTGGCATAACTTTAATACCAGGTCCTACAGGTCCTCAAGGTCCGTTGGGACCACAAGGTATTCAAGGTCCACAAGGTATAACTGGGCCACAAGGTAATCCTGGTATTGATGGTCCTATAGGACAACGTGGTTTAATAGGACCAACTGGTCCTCAAGGTATACAAGGTTTTGATGGTATTATAGGTCCACAAGGTATTCAAGGAGCTATTGGACCACAAGGTATTCAAGGCATACAAGGATTACTAGGAAATACAGGTCCTCAAGGTATACAAGGACCTCAAGGATTACAAGGATTACAAGGTGTACAAGGTTTACAAGGTATTCAAGGTTTTCAAGGCGTTCAAGGATTATCAGGAACTCAAGGTATACAAGGTATACAAGGTATATCTGTCGTCATACCTAATGGTTCTACTGGAATAACCTTAATTGCTGGACCTACAGGTCCTCAAGGTCCAGAAGGACCACAAGGTAATCAAGGTTTACAGGGATCACAAGGTATTCAAGGTATTCAAGGTTTATTAGGACCTCAAGGTATACAAGGTATACAAGGTATATCTGTTGTGATACCTAATGGTTCTACAGGAATAACATTAATACCAGGACCTACAGGTCCTCAAGGATTACAAGGTGTACAAGGTATACAAGGTTTACAAGGTGTACAAGGTATTCAAGGTATTCAAGGGTTATCTGGTATTCAAGGTATACAAGGTATACAAGGTATATCTGTCGTCATACCTAATGGTTCTACTGGAATAACCTTAATTGCTGGACCTACAGGTCCTCAAGGTCCAGAAGGA